>OHEL01000184.1_pt1 | contig 44628 bp, 64 predicted proteins | sample 1567251 | NCBI WGS metagenome assembly OHEL01 (sample SAMEA3879601, study PRJEB24766) | human gut metagenome | biome: human-associated habitat; feature: feces | place: USA | collected 1985/1987
CAGATTATCTGCTGACCAGCGCTGACAACAAGGCTTTCACCACGCACGAGGGTCTTGCGGACAAGCTCGTTCTTGAATTGCACGGCGGTCTGATTGACATTAGGTTTGATATTGAACAAATACCATTCTTCGCCACGGAATGACTTGCCGTCACGATAGGTTTTTATCTCGCACTTTGAAACCAGTGCCGCAAGGATTTCAACAACAACTTGAACTGCGTATGCTTGAACGGCAATTCTCGTTTCGTCATTATACCCAACCGACCGGACACTTATCACTTCATCACTCTTAGCATTCATTATGCGTGATAACAGTGATCTCAGCCCCATTGCGTTACCTCCTCTCTGTTTTTGCTAGTATGTGAATACGTCCATAATATTCATATCCATAGGCATACTTGATATTTGCTCAGCAATTTTATTCTGCGCTGCTTTCGCAGCAACATATGCCTTGAAAGGGTCTGTCTTTCTGGACTTAGGCTCTATTTTTCCATACGTCATATTGCCTGCGGACGAAGTGCAGACCTTGGTGTTATTCATAGCCCAGCGGAAAAGGGGATTGTCTCCAACTGCAAGCTTATGATTCACCAGCTGACTTGTGATTACAGGCATTATCATCATTTCATTCGACGGACGAACAAGCATGATATTTCCGTAACCTTTTTCATCAGAAGCGTAGAGATTTTCTTTGAGTGCCCTCCTAAGCAGCGTATAGCGGTAGTTATCTATGCCAGTCATTGTGACATTGGCGTTAAGCTCCGCCGCTTTCTGTGCCACCCATATAACGGGTATCTCAGGCGGAATCTCTGGACCGTCAACGAATGACAGTAGCCCCGCCGCCTCCCACTCTTGCAGTGGCGCCTTAATTCTTGACAGATCTGCAGAAGCCTTGCACACCCAAGTATGTGTTAGCCACACATCAGTTCCGTCTACGTCAAAGAGCAAGCCTGCTGAAAGGAAGTCATCTGTCTTCATATAGTCAAAGCCTGCTGTGCATTGTCTGCCTTGAAGCTTCGGCAGATACGGCGTGATATCCTGATTAGTTGCCAGGATATTATCAAATGCGGTTATACCGCCCTCAGTCTGCTGTGGCAAACAGTTCATGCGTTTAACTGCAAAACTGATATTGCTTATCTTATCGTCCAGATAGTTTTGAAATTCCGTCTTCATCTCTTGGAGAAGATCAGGAAGGTACTGCAGTGAGGGGTTTGCCTTATACCACATTTCAGGCATTTCGACTTCTTCGGGACTATCCACCCGGGCTATGAACGGAAGCATACCATTGTCTTCAATCTCGCCGTTAAGAATTCTTATGCCTTTGGCTTTCTCTTTATCGAGAGGTCCTTCTCGAACGAAGCCGTCAGTACTCATGATAGTGCGGCGGGGTCTTGGTACTTTTCCGAGACCACCGACAGCAACATCAATGAGCTTGCTATTCTCATAGGCGTGTACCTCGTCATGATCTACCTTTCCCGGACGTGCGCCGTCGGCTGACCTCGGGCTTGATGTTCGGAATTTCAATTCAGACTTCGTTTTTAGATTTATTATCACTTCTTTGTTCCAGTAAAAGAACCGCTGCATTTTGTCACGATTGTCTTCCAGAACGTTATATACGTCTTTGAATGTGGTCTCTGCTTGATCTTCTGTTGTTGCAAAAATATCAATGTTGTAATGCTTGATGCCATTGGTAGGTGTGAGCAAGCAAAAGTCTTCAAATCCTAAGTATCCGTTTTTTCCTGTTCCTCGCCCAACATACAAAAATAGCACCGGCCAACGTAAGGAACCGCTTGCGGTATATGTGCAGTTGTGAAGTACAAATACGAATTTTTCCCAAGGAAAAAGGCCAAAAGGGAAATATTTTTCATAGCTGAAATACTTATCAGCTTGTTCAGCATCAATGTAGATATCTTCTGACAAGAACATGCGCTTGACGTAGTCAATAAGCTGATACTGCTCAACACAATACGGATACTTATGCTCCCCGACTAGGCTGATATAGTCTGCAAGATACGAGAGGTCAAGAGCTTCTTGCCCCTTACAGCTCTTCGTCATCGTCAAGGTTCTTGACCTTGTCAGTTGACAGGCCCAAGTCTTTCAGAATTTGAAGTTTCTGCTTGTTGTACATATACGCCTGCTTTACGGACGGATTGTCTTTTTCATACTCTTTTCCTACCGCAGAAACTGCCATATAGGTCAGTCCTCTCTTGCGAATATCAGCCTGCATTTTCCTTTCCTGTTTTTCATAAAACAGATAATCTGAAACCAGCGATTTATAGAAATCGACAGAAGCTCCCATTTGTTCGAGCTGCTCTATCAACGACTGTTCAATCTCTGATAAACTCGGTTTTTTCACTTTTGCCAACTCCTTACATTTGACTTTTCTTGAAAAAAATTCTCTCACGTGCGTGCGAGGGCGGATTTGTCTTCTGTGCCTCCCGTCGTACAAGGCCGAAAAAATTTTTCGACCCTTGACCCCGGGGGGTATCGCCGCAAGGCGCTCACCACCGCTCCTCATTGACGAACTTATCTGCACGTTCTTGCCAGCGCCGTTCTGGGTGCTGTGCTTCATGACAGTCATGACACAGTGCTATCAGCTGTCTATGCCGTTCGCCATTATCGTCATAGTAATACCGACTGTATGCAAGCTGCGGAAATTGCTTAAGATGCTTGACGTGATGAAGAATATTTGCTCTCGTCACCTTGCCTTTGCACTTGCATATCTGACACTCATTGTGCTGCTCTGCGATAACGCTCTTACTGAACTTTCTCCAGTAGCGGTCGTTGTAGAACTTGTCAACTCGTCCGTCCTTGATTAGCTCTCTGATCTGACTCGTACTATACACGTTATCACCTCGCATATATAGCACAAGGACCACGTCATACAACGTGGCCCTTGCACCGGCATAAAACTATGGAAAAACTATAACAACAACCCCGCATTATCATCATAGCATGCAGAGTGTGTTCGTGCGTGTTACAACGTGTTTTTTTTGCAAAACTTGCAATGCCTGCCTTTGCAGTAGTCCTCTGAAGCATTGGCTTGCCTGGCTATCCACGCCCATGACGGTGGCTGCCAAGCTCCGTCCTTGCGTGGGACAAGATAGCGCAGGCGGAAAATAATCCTGATGAATGCATCATCAATGCTAGACACATATGCTTCAATCTCTGATATCTCTGCTTTGAGTCTGCGATAATCGTCACTATCTGTGCTTACCAATTTCAGTTCAGCCTTAAGCTGTCGATATGACAGCAATCGCTTCTTAGTCATGATAATTCTCCTTTCCCTGCCTTGCCGATAATTCTCTCGATATTTTCGCCAGAATATCTTTCAACAAAACACCGTTTTTTTGAAGCGATTGGGCATGACGTGTCAGGCTATCGTCGATATATGCAACGTATAACTTACCACAGTGAGGGCAGTTATAGCACCATACGTCCCCTTCTATGATTTGAAATCTCTCTTTGCGAACGCAGACTATGAATGCCTTATGGCAATCATCACATATCACGCTAAGCTCAGCTCCCTTAAGACTCATCATCTCACCCCCTATATGTTCAGCTTCGCCGTTCTCCGGTACATAAACAGCGATATGTAGAACGTGCCGTTATCCTCGTTCCAGAATGGACGGCAATCAGCATAGTAATAATCTTGATACATATTCTCGAACAGTGCCGAGTTATCACAGTTATATGCCATGCTCTGCACCGCACGTTTCGTCAGACGATAATCATTATTCTGCGGTTGCGGTTTAATGCAGTTAGTTGACGCAACATAACGCTTGGCGTGCTTGCCTTTGTTATGATCTGAAATCTTCTGCTTGCAGAAGTATTTTGCAATTCCTGCACAGCCTGTCTGGTCAAACATCAATGGCAGGACCTTGTCAACATAGCCCTTGCCCCATATGGAAGCTATTTCGTTGATAGTGAGACCACCAGTCATGATTACGTGAAAATGAATACGTCCAGACTTTGAGCCCTGCTCAATGGAATAAATATATTTCATTCTCGGTAAGCCTCTCTTGACTCTTGCTCTATTCACACGCTTAACAAAGTTAGCAAAGTCTTTCTTGGCACGCTCGAGGTCAGCAGGATTATTCTGCGGTGCATAGGTCAGCTCGAACTTATAGTCTTTGTCAGTGAAGTTTGCAGGGATAAGTCTTGCCAGAGCTCTTTCAGCATTGATCTGATTCAATCTCTCCTGCACCTTGCTTGTCGGCTTTCTTTTCTTCTTTCGACTAGAAGAACGTGGGCAGGCATAGACAGGATACATATTCACTTCCATGTAGTTTCCATAAATATACTTTTGCTCTCTGTATCTCATAAGGCTCATTGTCATTTCCTCCCACTGTCCGAGTTATTAAGACCCATTACAAGCCCTCATACCCGTGCTTATACACGGGCTGAACACTTGTTCTATACTATATATAATATATAGGGCTTCACTCTGTCATTGCCAACTGCTCATAATTTCTGCTCTTGTCTTTTTCTTCGCACTCCCTGTTGAATACTTCTTGTAACATATCGTGCATGGAATTAATGTCATTAAGAAGTTCTTGTGTTACAACGCCATGGGTTTCACACAGTACACCGAGCGTAAGCAAGCCTGCTTTGACGATTATCATATCATCAATGGAATAGTATGTAAGAATTTCATAATCATCTATTACTTCAAGGAATGCTTTCGGGCATATATGCACTTTTTCTGTGCCTGAGAATATCTGATATTCGCTTAGCATGGCAACGAATGTTGAACGACGATCTATAATCTTGCCTGTTGTGCATGAAGCGATGTTCATAACAATGCTGCTCTCAATAGCAGGCGGCAGCTGTTTACATCTCCAATTCTCACGGTCACTTTCATTAATGTCAAAAAGCGTGAGTAACTGCTCGCTGGTATTCATGTTCGGCATGCCGTAAAGCGGATATATTGCACTTCCTGAGCCAATCCATAATGAATTATCATTTTCATTATAGAAGTAGGATATGGTCTTAGCCGCTTTACTGCATATTTTTTTCAGCTTAGATATTTTCATTTTCTCACTCCTTTATTAAGGTACTTCAAGATTGCTTCCTGCGCCTGCTCAAATCCTTTGCAGACAACTGCAAGATAGCCGTTGTCATTAAGCGTTTTCAGAAACTTCTGTTGAGATTCCGATACTCGTCCACCTGATGTGCGTTTCATTTCTATAAAAAGACCGTAGTAACCGCCACGTGCCACCGGAAGCATTATGTCAGGCACACCTGACTTTACGCCCTCAGACTTAAGATCTGCGGCAGTTCTATAGTGGCGATAGCCGCCGTTCGGTATAGCGAACATATACTCTAGTTCTGGATACTTGCCTGAGCTGAACGTTGCCCACTTGAAAAGCAATGCCTGCTCTATGTGTTCTGTTGGTGTAGCCTTCTTATTCACTAAGGACACCGTCCATTCTAGCTCCGCAATTAGGACAGTATGGCGTTGCATCGCATTCATCATGCCCGCACCAACCGCAGACCGAACATATAGGAATTTTTAATGTTATACGTTTTTTCATAATCATGATTTTCTTGTTGACATTTGTATTGTCAACGACAGTACAATCATGACCATTAGTGTATTCTTCTTTTATGCCAACCTTATTGGCTGGCACGAGTTTTGTTTTTTCGTGAAATTTCCAATATCCGTGCTTGACCTCCTGCACGTCTGCAACTTCAAGAGTTGTGTCAAATTCTGCTTTAAAATAACACGGAACGCTTTTTATCGCCTCGTTTACCTTATCCCTAATAAACTTTGATGTGACATAGTTTCTAAAAATATAATTAAGTCTATTTTTTAAGCTAGCAACTTTAATGTATTTATCAGCCATTGTTATACCTCCTTAAAACGTCACTGTTACGTTCAGCACCGCCGCCGCTATCCAATAGACGGATTTCTTGTAGTCCTTTTGCAAAGCGTATATGATAGCTGCTCCCACGTCCAACAGGATAAGCAGCAGCGGAAAAATGTATTCAGGTTTTATTTTCATCATTGCTTATTCCTCCTCAAACTTTTGTGCTCTTGTTACGGGAACATTCCCTCCAAATGATATTTCTTGAAACATTGCCATGACTCTTTTTCTTGATAAACCTCATCATACCTTGCCTGAATGCCGTCAAGCGTCATAGCTATTTCTTGCTGATACTTCACTTCGGGATAGTACGTAACTTGCATGAATTTGAAAATCTCAGGATTAATATTCATTCCGCTCTGATATCGTGCCAAAAACGCTTCCATTTCATATTCCAAGATATAGAAAAGATATCTTGTTCCCATGCTCTTGTCTTTGGGTTGAAATACGCCGTACTTGGTTTCCAGCTCTGAGTTCTCGCAAAGATATCTTACTTTTCCGTCCGTAGCGGATAGCTGAATATAGACAGTGCCAGCTTCGTACACTTTGCCTTTTTTCACACGTTCAAATGTCACAATGTCAAGCAGTGGTTTGCGTTCCTTCTTGGCATGGGAAAGAATGTAGTCCGTGCGGTTTTCAAGATTTTTCATTTCAAGCCATGTTGCCATGGTTTCACCGACAATGTCTTGCTCAGTGAAGAATTTCAAAAAATCGTCCTTGACCTGATTATATTCATCATCACCGCAGAGGTCTTTCAGCGTTGCCATAAGGTCATTCGTTGCCTTACGCACTTCAAGTTCGCTTTGTATCAGCTCTTTGCAGAGGTCTTTCAAAGACGGAAGTTCTTCCTTTTCAAACGTGTCAACATAGCGTGGAATGTTCAAATTGTAGTCATTCTTAGCAATTTCCTCATAGCTTGCCACGTTTGAGAATTTTTCAACAACACTGCGGCTGTGATATGTATCGGCTATTTTCTGAATGTGCTCGTCCGTCATGACGTTCTGCTTGCCGTGCTTTTCAAAAAGCTTTTCGGCACTGATAAACAAAATGTCTCTCGTTTGCTTGTTCTTGCTGAAGACGATAACATTGACAGGTATGCAGGTATTCAAAAACAAATTTTCAGGCAATGAGATAACTGCGTCTATCAAATTATTTTCTATGAGTTGCTTGCGGATCCTGCCCTCTGCATTACCTCTAAAGAGAACGCCTGCAGGGAGAATATAAAATGCCTTGCCTACGTCTGACAGCCGTGATAAGCCGTCAAGCACAAACGCATAGTCACTAGCTTTAGCAGGTGCAAGGTCATAGCCTTCAAAGCGTGGGTCTGACTTTGGCTCCCATTTCAGTGAATAAGGTGGGTTTGATATGACAACGTCCGTTGCATTCTCCTCATACGTATCAACAACTTCTATGTCGCTGAACTCGTCCGATTTGCTCAACTTATAGACTTTCTGCACTTCGTTGAGCAGGACGTTTTTTTGCAAAACAACAGCATTCTTATTTCTCAGTGCAAGATTGAGAAGTAGCACAGGGATACTCATTTGCGATAATTCTTCGCATTGGAAGACGCTATCCCTATACATACCAACCGACAGTGCGCCAGTTCCTGCACATATATCAATTATCTTTTCTGACTTTGGCGCAAGATTAGAAATCAACTTGCACAGACAATCGGGCGTATAATCTTGCTTTAGATTACTGCGGTTTGCGTTATTCTCTTGAAAGTAGTCACGCAGACAATCGTTATTGCCGTTGAACCCTTGCTTGACAAATTCCTTACATAGCTTGTCCTTTTCAGCTTTGTCAAGAAGCTTAGCGAGAAGTGCCTGCGGAAGTTCAAAGCTTTCTTTTATGCCAAATAGATTGTTGATTATTTCTGTTGTCATCTATGTCCTACTTTCAAAACATTAACCCTCAAGGTCATCAGCCGCCTGTCTGAGCCAATTGCTTGTGACAGTAATGAACTTTTCCTTGGTTTGTGGGTCTTCAATATCATTGATTTTTTCAATGAATTCCGTAAGCCCTTTCTGAACGTTTTCAAAGATGATCTTCAGCGCAACCCTTGCTTCGTCTGCATTGCCTGACTTCAATTTCTTTTCTAACTCTGACTTGGCATGGTCCGCTTCTTCTGCCTCAGCCTTAGCTTTACTGAGGGCGGTCTCATACTTAGCGACGGCTTCCTTAACTGCATTGTCACGCTCTGTCTGTGCTTCTTTGAGGACGTTATCTTTTTCAGCTTCTGCCGCCTTCACGGCTTCACGGCTCGACTTCTTCAGCGAATTCAGCTCTTTCATGTGCTCGGCGTGAAGTTCCTGACGGATAGACAGCCTTATCTTGTCAATCTCTTCTTCGTCGAGGCCTCTCTTAACTACCTCGATAGGCTTGTCCTCGACCTGCTTAAGCTTTTCTCTCAGTTCTTCAATCTCAGCTCTGAGGGATTCGGCGCTTTCTGTCTGCTCCTTCTTCTCCTCCTCAAGGAATGTCAGTTGTTCGCCTAATGCCTGCTTTTCTTTGATTAGCTTCTTGACTTCTTCAACTGTCATTCCGCCAAGGTCATGTGTGTCAGCGAATTCTTCACGTTCGTACTCCGGAAGCTTGGAGAGAAGCTCCAGCTTTGTTACACCTATACTTGCATGTTCTTTGAGAAACTTTGTACTGTTATCCTCATAGAGCTTGATATAGGTATATGCCTGACGTTCTTTGAACGTGTAATCTCCATTGCTTTCAAGATAGTTTTTGAAAGACTCATAGCCAAGTGCTATGTAGAGCTTGTAATCTCTGATATTCTTCAGTGACCTGCCCATTTCTACGATAGCCGTTGCGGCTGTTCGGTAGCACTCGCATATGTGCTGATGTTCTGCCATAGCCGTTTTCATAGATACTGTAATTTCTGTGTTTTCCATTGCGTTTCCTCCTATTTTGGTTAGTTATTCAGCGGGTATAAGCTGCACCTGTCAGTGCAATGTGAGATTATCAGCATTAAACAAACAAACTGGGGCGATTCCGTAACTGTTGTCTGCATAGCCGTAGCTGATAGCACCTACCGGGGAGACGTAACGCACGGCGTGATCGTAGCTGGTGTCGCACCTCCACGGAGTAAGCGTCCACATACACCCTTCAAAGAGCGGCACATAATCTCTATACTTGCGGTACTGATCGCAAGTGAGCAGCGTTATATAATCTTCACAAATGCCGTAAGCTTTGTCGCCGTTATCAGCGATAAGGTCAGATGTTTGCTTTACAAGATGTTTCGTGTCAAAGTGTTCCTCGAGCACATCTTCGTTGAGAAAGCGGCGGAGAGTGGATTTCTCCCAGTTGTTGCAGCCGTCCTCGTATTCTTCGTTAAAACGCTTTTCGCACCAACAATCAGCCGTTATCGCTAAGTAGTTACCGTTGATACTGTCGAGGCATATAAAATGTATACCATTATATACGAACTCCTCACCAGGTCTTAGTTTGATCTCATTCATTGTTATTCCTCCTAGCTTGCTTTTCTCCTTTTATTCTGCTTCTTCTGACTATTCAGCCACTCTTGGAAGTTGACTTCAAACGCCTTGATTATTTCAGGCTTTTCAAGCTTCTTGCCCGTTAAGGGGTCTTTTGCTTGTTCATTCTTAAATCCGTGGCATTGCACGATATGGTCAGCATTGTTTATTTCAATCGTAAACCATGACTTATCAAGGTCAGACGGCTTTCTGATGAATAGAATTGTCGTAACCCCACTGCAATGCCTTGAAGCATAACCGCCGACGCATATTCGCAAGTCCTTTCCCTCTTTGATAATGCTTTCGGCATTCTCTGGTACAACCAACTGAATACCAGGATAGCTATAGCCTTTATACTTCTTGCAAAGCTTCTTGTATCTGGGCTTATAGGCTTCCTCAAGCTCGGCGGCTTCTTTTCTCTTGCGTTCTTCTTCCATGAAGTTGAAGTTCTCAACTGCATTATCATGCGCTTCATTCAGCTCTCTCGGAAATGCTATGTTTTTTAATGAAAAATCATATCCGATTTTCAGCCCTATGTTAGCATAGTCATCATACAGTCGCACAAGACGACTTAATTCAGCGTGATCGTCTTGGCAACGATCTTCCTCTGAGGCGTGTTTCATGATGCGCTTGAGGTATTCGAGCACCTGCTCAGAGTCAACGCCCGCTTTTTTAATGCTAGTGCAGTAATCAGTAATATAGCTGTACATTCGGCAGTAGAAAATGTCTTTCTTCTTACCTTTGCGCTTGAAGTCCTGATACACCTCTATAACTCTTGCCGGCGTGTGATTTTCAAGAAATGCTTTCACTTCATTCAGCGTTAGATGCTTGAAGAATTTTTTCGGCGACTTTGCCGACCAGTCAAGAATCTTATAGTTTTTTTTATTTCTCCACAAAAGGTCCTGAACGAACATTGCACAGTCCATCTTTGTGGCCATTTCAAGTATGGGATACATAGCATACGCTGTGTAGTAGCGTTCCTGATCGAACTGGGTGATGTAGCCATTTTTCACAAAATCTATCCCTGAATACTTTAAAAACGTGTTACGAAGTGTCTCTTTGTAAAGATATCTTTTTGGACGACTTGCAAAGCCGTCGTTAAAGGCTCCGCAAATTTTTTTCTTTATTGGGCGGAAAAATGCTGTAAAGCCGTGTCGTGTGTACGCATAGCCGACATCGTACACCTCTGCTCGTCCTTTTCGTAAAACGTACATTTTCTTGATGTCAACAACAATGTTCGGCTCTCTATCGTAGTCATCTGTAGAATAAAGGTTATAATTCTTCTCGACTACTGCTGCAAATATGTAGACCAAATCATCGACAACTTTATACACACAAAGGTCTATGGCCTCGGCAAGCCCCACTTGCTTGTATCCAGCAGACTTATACTCAGCATTGACCTTGCAGTACGGACATACACCTCTGTATCCGTGTCTGACTTCGTCCTGCACATGATAGATGTCATCAACATCATTCAGATTGACTTTGTATTCTTTGTTGCAGTTTGTGCAGAAACAAGTGTATCTTCCTGCACTTGTGCGTTTGTAAAATATGTAAGGCGTGAAACAACCATTAATTTTCTTACAATCATTGGCATTGAGCTGTGGGAAACTCTCAATGTCAGCACGCTGGTCGGGCGTGAGGTGGTCTGTATATACGGGGAATATATCCAGCTCTTGCTTGTGCTCATCAGTTTTCCACATTATCGACTCACCTCAGATCAGAATAAGTCATCAAAGGAAACTGTGATCGACTTGCGCTTCTGCTCAGGCACTTCCTTGTTGACACTACCGCAGAGGTCTATATCCATGTGATAGCGTATCTTACAGCCAGGGAAGAAGAAACCTGCGGCGGTCTCATAAGTCTTGAAGTCTGATAGTGCGAAGTTGCTATCCTTAATAGCTTTGTAGACGGCTTCAAAACACTTCTGAAGTGTGCCACCCTGAGCGACCGCCTGTGCGAACTCCTCGTCCTGCTTGACGAAGCTTTCAAGTGCGTCTATGACAGGCTGAATGATAGTGCTCAGCACTGTGTTCGCCGATGCTCCACCGCTAAGCTTAACGCCCTCTCGTTCGTCTGTGAGTTTCTTTAACGCCTGCTCTCTGTAGCTAGTCATAGTTCTTTACCTCCTCTATTCCTAATGCAACATATCCATTCTTCAACCCCCAACCACTTAGGATATATGTTATCCTATATCTGTGGTTTGATATCACATGAATAGCAGTATGTCCGTTACTAACTGGAATGAACTCAATCGTGTCTCCGGGCTGAAAACCTCTGTCATTTTTACGAATTTCAAAACTCTTCTTACCTGTGACAACTGCTTCACAGAAGCATTCTTCCAGCTTCAAGGTATGCGTTGTTGGCTTTTCCAAAAATTCTATCTGATTTTCTGGGATAAGATTGCTGGTTGAATTAATTGGCTGATAATCTTTTGGAAAATAGAAATCTGCGAATTCTTCTATTCTATATCCCGTGTCCTTAAAGAAGCCAAGTCTCTGATAATGCAGTCCCTTTTTTACAAGCCCACTATTGTCATATATTATGCACATATCATATGCGCAGTCTGGCCAAAGATTGGGCATATCAGCTTCTTTGCCAGTGCACCATGCAAACCCCTGCGCCTTGCATTCTTTCATAAAGTTATCGTATTCTTCCTGAGTCTTGACGTGAACAGCTATGTTCTCATACTTAAATTTTCTCCAATCAAATGTTGGTTTCTGATTATTTGAATTCATCTGCATTATAATCCTCCGTTCTGGTTTTGAAGAACTTGCAGCGTGTGCAAGTCTCTTGCGTTGGCTTTTCGACCAGCGCCATACATTCTTGTCTTATGCTATTATAGAAAATACATGGGCCTGCGTTATGCCTTGGCGGGGGCGATTTGTAATCAAGCCGCTTTCTGGCGCCTGCAAGTTCAGCATTATAGCATAGCAGGTCAACGTCTGTTATTACCGGCATTTACTCTCCCTCTCTTCCGCTTGCTCCGATCAGTCCTTCTAACTTACTTCTCGTGCCAAATATCTTTCCATATATTTCACCGATGTCAAAGGCTCTCTGCTCACATTCTGACATTCCTTCGTATATAGTGAGCATATTTGCGCAGGCTTCGTCTACGGTATCGTATGCTTGACAAATGTCAAGCAGTGTGCTATCATCAAGGTGTGTTGAATTGGTATCTTTTGATACCTCCGAGCTTGTGCCTGTTGCCGCAGGTGCAGGCTCACTTTTTATGCATTCAAGAACATTCTTCATAAAATCAGTAATGCAATTACCTCTATTTATAAACGGACAAGCTCCACAGTTGTCTGCTATACAGCATTTTGCTGCAAGAATTATTTCATCTCTCGTCATCTTTATCCTCCTTAAACTTTTTTTCCCAGTGCTTTTCAATGGCACCAAGTACTATGTACATCACGATATCCACAACGATAAGCGTCGCTATGGATAACAGCATTATTCCTATGGTACTCATTTTTCATTTTCCTTTCGTTCCTGCTTCGACTTCTGTCACTACGATAGACCCGTTGTCGATAAGAGATTGAATTCGTTTTTCAAAATCAAAACGCTGCTTGTCTGTAAGCCCTATGGTCTTCGGTATGCCACGGCTCTTAAGATACATGGTATACATACTATGTATCACGACGTTGGCAAGGTTGAAACGATACTTGACGTTAGGAAACTGCTTAGATTCTTTTCGATAGATAGTATTATCGACGTATACTGTCTTACTCATTGTTGTCACCTAGGCGGCAGTTGCTCTCAGCGTCATTGAGGTGATAGAACTTGCAGTCTGTACACTCCATGCAGACATTACAGCCCGTGACTACGTTCAGCTCGTTTTCAGCAAGATACTTCTTGACGTTCCCTCTGAGGTATTCGTCTATTGCTGACGCATATCTGCTGACAGCTATAAGAGGATTACGGCGCTGATTAGAGCTGAGTGACGTTTCCAACTGCTTTCCGTCCACAGTGATGACATATTCACCACCTATGCGGTTAAGTCTGACTGCGTTGTTGAAATCATACATCAGTAAATCATCTCCCATACCTGCCCAAGACCGAGCATTACTACTATTATCATGAAAGCAAAGAAGATAGTCAGCAAGGCCATTGCGAAGCACTCTCTGCGATCTTCACGCTTTCGACGGGTAACGAGCTTGTTATGCTTGTCTCTCTGCTCCCTCATTGCCAGGTAATCAACCGCCTTGACATCTTCACTGATTGCAAGGACTACGTCTTTTCTTGTCATAATTTTTCCTCCATTTTCTCATGTTTCTTTTGATTTGCTGATAATAACCGTCATAATCTGATATTATCATCTTAACGCTGGTATTGTCCGCCATGTCAACGATGATGAATTCGCCGGCACATATAGAATAGCCGTGGCGTATCTCTCGGACATAGCTTTCAATTCCCATATCCGTTGCTATTCTGATGACGGATTGCGATATCAGTGAATTGCGGGTATCACTCTTTGCGTACATCTCCATCACCCTCCAACTCTTTGATACGCTCCTCGATATCAGCCACTAAATGCTTCTCTATGGTCTGCGCCACGTAGTAGCTCAGGAGGTCTTCTTTGCTCAGATCTCCATGCCATAGCTTGTCACCGACAAGCTGAGCCTTATTAATGGCTCTTTCTATCTCAGCGTTTGTTCTTTCGCCGATAATGGCGTCTATCTTCATGATGTGCAGCACTTCTTATTCCTCTCTTCCTGCTTGAAATGGCGGTAAAGAATGCTTGCGATAACGTCAGCCGGTATCTTCTTGACCTTGCGGCGTGTTTCTATGATCTTGCCGTCCTCTATGCGATATGTAACGCTTACGGGAATATCAATCGTTTCTTTCACTTTACTGCCCCTCTTTTTTTACATTCTCAGCTGACCAGCGCCGGAACGCTTCCAAGCCTGCTAAGGCTTCTTTCTGCTCCTGCAGGGTAGTCCTGACCTTGTCTTTGACTCTGAACTTGCGGATATCGACCTGACCCACTGTGCATTCTTCGATGTAATCATCTATACCCAGCGCCTTGACCTGCTCCCTAGGATTGTCAATGAAAGTTTCCAACATGGCGTTCTGAATGGCTTTCATACGCTTGCCGCCCACGCCATACTCTGTGGCGGTCTGCACAAGCGCCAGCTTGATGTTGTCCGCCAGAATAGCCCTGTTCTGGAGATTGAACTCTTTGCAATTCCGTTCAACGAACGTTACTACCATGTTCAGATCTATGCCGCTATTCTCGCACGCCCGCTGCATTTTATAGGCATATACACCGTCCTTGTCCCACTCGTTGGCAATTTTGCAGTTGTCTGCAAAATCATCTATCCATTGGCGACATTTCTTAGGATAGAACGTCTTAGGATACTCCTTATTCAGCACTATCAGCAGGGAACAGAGCATTTCATAGTTCTTGATTATGACCTCGAATGCAAGGCGGTTCTTATGATAGTCTTTTATCTTATGGTTTGTCACTTTTATTCTCCTTATTTAACTTGAATGCTCCCACCTTGTATGATATAATAAACTAGAAATATATCAGAAAGGGGGATAACTATGAAACTAAACTATGATTGTGTTCGTGAACTTTTGCTAACTCTTGAAGAAAACCTAGTCATGGACGATAGCTTGTCATTTCCAAGCTTAACCCTTAAGCAGGTCTGTGAGAAAATGCCAGACTTCTCACGAGCCGATATTGCGTATGCCTCAACGAAGCTCTTGGAAGCCGAATATATTGAGGCAAACTCCATAGAATCTGACAGCAAGATTATAAAGATTGTCTACAGCAGTATCACATATGAGGGTCACCAATATCTCGACAGCATTCGGGATTCTAAGCTGTGGAGCACTGTTAAGAAAAATGCCAAAGCGCTGACTTTTGAATTGGTCAAGAAACTTGCTGAAATATATGTTGTGGATAAGTTCACGCCTTGATCATAGCTGTTTCTGAATAAAGTCTGTTATGACTTTGTTCAACGTTTTGCTTTTGATTTTTATAATCTCATTTTCCTCAGGAGATAGCTCATTCACGAGTTTATTTCCTGAGATTTCTTTTTTTAAAGAGCAAAAAGCTCTTGCAATCTCAGGAAGAACACTGTCATATACTATCTCATTGAACTCATGGTCTGTTGATTTTGACACTGGTATCACCTCTTTTTTATCATTTTGTTGAGGTCAACAAAATGTTATTATGCTGACCAGCCATAAAGCTGATTAGGCTCAACACCAAGCTTCGTAGCAATGATAATCACATCATCAGTTGTTATCATCTTATAGCCATTCAGCATATTGTTGAATGTTCTGTAGTCGTAGCCGAGGATTTCGGCAACTTTCTTCTGCTTAAGACCTCTGTCATCAATGATCTTCTTAAGCTGTTCTGCTACGATTGATTTCTTAGCCTTATTTGTCATAATGGACATCTCCTTTCATGGATTAGTTAAAGTTTCTTGTACTTTACATATATTCTAGCACAAGTTTCTTGAACTGTCAAGATGTTTTGTACAAGTTTCTTGTACAAAAGTGTACAAATATTCGCATTAAAATTTGTACACAATTCTTGATATTAATATCAAATTTCTTGTACTTTTATCTTGACATACTTGTATTATTGTGGTAGAATATAAGTATAGAAGGGAGGGAAACATATGAGTCTAGGGTCACGAATAAAGGAAAAAAGAGAACAACTTGGAATGACACAAAAGCAATTAGCTGACAAGCTTGGCGTTACAAAATCGGCAATATGCAATTATGAGAATGGAACGTCAAGCCCTAAAGAAGATGTTCTGTTAAATATTTTTAAAGTCCTATCAGTTGATCCAAACTACCTCTATCAGGACTCGGTAAATGTTACCGAGAACTCAAAGAAAAAAGACGAAATAATCGAAAACATTCGCCTTTTTCTTGACGATCTTTCCGATGAAGACTTAACTAATCTTTATGATTATTTGGAGTTTTTAAAATGGAAAACTTCCAAAAGGAAAGAAAAATAAAAAAATAAGCACTCCACAAAACGTGAAGTGCTTATTCGCCTGCCCGTATGTAGGCAGATACCCTATTCGTCGGACTTGTTTTCAAACAGAAGTGAATAAATCATTTCTGCCAACTGGTCCTGCAGCTCCTTACGCTCAGCGTCGGTCATGCTGCTCACCCCTTTCTTTTTCATTTTTTGAAAAAATATGTTTAAATCCCCTTATTGTGGTTATAACATATTTCGGCAAAAAATTCAGTAAAATTTACTATAATAAATTTATTTCAGTATTTTTACCAAATCAGACAGGTCACATTTAAGCACAATAACCAAACGTGCAATAACTTCAATTGTGGGGTTGGCTTTGCCGGTCAGTATCTTACTTATCTCTCCTTCGCTTATCTCGGCAAGCTCTGCAAGTTGTTTTCCATTGATGTGCTTTTCGTGCATAACCTTTTTTAATTCGATTTTATAATTTTTAGTATTCATATATATAGAATGCACCTCCTATATATATGACATACCATATAAATTTTTGAAAAAGAATAGCCCAACTTTTTTGAGGCGCATTTTTTTATAAAGGAGTAACAAAAATGAAGAAAACTGTTATTTTAACCGCCGTAATATCAACCCTGTTGATGATGACAAGCTGCTCAGAGTCGGGCAGTGACGTTTCATCAACTTCAACAACGCCTGCTGTTACGACTGAGGCATCTAAGAACTATAGAGCCTTAGAAAGGTGTGTATCGATATGAATAAATGTAATATATGCCATTGTAATCTTGGCTTATTTTCAAAAAACAAGCGAATCAGAGATGGTTATATATGTGATGATTGCTTGAAACGTTCAGGCATCAACAAGCCTAAGATAGAAATAACCATAAAGGACGTGCGTAACGCTCTTTATGGAGATCTTCCAGAGCCACAGAAAAAAGCTGTGCCGAAAGCTTCTTCACATAATGACAAGGATAATGTGATTGATAAGTATTTTAGAATAAATAAGGCAGCACACCGATTTTCTTTCGGCAGTGGTGCTGATTATAAGTATAACCAGCTTGTGAGCTATGAGCTTCTTGAAGACGATGACACTGTAACAATGGGCGGAAACGGTGTCAAGCGTGCGGTTGTCGGCGGTATACTTGCAGGAACTGCGGGTGCTATAGTCGGTGCAAGCACTGCTAAGAACAGCTCTAAGCAGCTTGCAAATATGCTGAAAATTAAAGTGGTTATAGATCCTGACACTCAGGTAAGATATGTGCATTTCGACGTGAAGGGGCTTGCCAAGGATACGGCGGCGTATCGTGCCGCATATAAAAACGCCCAGCAGGTCATGGCCATGCTGGGCGAAATTGAACAGTATAATAAACAGCAGAATGCAAATCCTGCTGATGAAAAAGTTATATCTATCCCTGAGCAGATAAAGGAATACAAAAGCCTGCTCGATTGCGGAGCTATAACGCAGGAAGAGTACGATATTAAGAAAAAAGAGTTATTGAAGTCTTAAGGAGAACACTATGAGCAATGCAGTTATATATGCAAGATACTCGTCGGACAAGCAGTCTGAGGATAGCATTGAAGCCCAGCTCAGGGCGTGCAGACAGTATGCCGCCACTAAGGGATATAATATCGTAGCAGTATATGCGGACGAGGCTATCAGTGGTAAGGGGTCAATGACGGCAAGCCGTGCGCAGTATCAAAAAATGTTGAGAGACTGCAATAAGGGTACTTTCGATACTATTCTTATTCACAAATACGATCGTGTGGCTAGATCACTGGGCGAACACGTTAATCTTGACGCTCGCCTGCAGAAAATGGGCATTACACTGATAGCGGTAGGTCAGGACTTCGGACTTGGACCTGAAAGCAAGATAATGCGTGCACTGATGTGGTCAATGTCAGAATACTATATAGATAACCTTGCAAATGAAACGAAAAAGGGAGAACGTGAAATAGCCCTGAAAGGTCTTCACAATGGCGGCTATCCGCCGTTCGGATATGATATCGTAGATCAGAAGTACATCATAAACCCCTATGAGGCGGAATATGTCCGCAAGATCTTTGCGGCGGTGAAAAATCACGAGGGAACTAAGGACATTATCGCAGAAATGACGGCAGTGGGCATTGTGGGCAAGCGTGGAAAGCCCTTGAAGTATTCTGCAGTATATGAGATACTACGAAACGAGAAATACACAGGAACATATATATACTGTGTTGACGAGGAAAAGGATAGATCCAAGCGCAGGTCTAAGCCTAATGCTATAAGAATAGAAAATGCCTTGCCGATGATAATCGACAAGGCAACATTTGACGAGGTGCAGAAGATTATGGATAGCAGAAAACAGAGTGGACCAAAGACATCATATCTATGCAGTGGGTTAGTCTACTGCTCATGCGGTGCGAAAATGCACGCACACATATCAACGAAGAAAGGACACGTATATCACTACTATCGTTGTTCAAAGAAGTGCGGTGCACCTATGATATCTATGGATATCGTTGATGACGCCGCTAAGACATATCTTCGCACCCTGCTCAGTGAAGAAAATCAAAAGGCTATTGCTAATGCTATGCGAAAGTACAAGTGCGGAGAGCCTGAGAGAGCCGCTGACTTCAAAAAGATAGTTGCATCTAAGATATCGGAGAAGCAGAAGCAGTATGACACATTGATGGCCAACATGTCAAGTGGTGTCCTCCCAGCTGACGTTATCGAGGATATCGGTGCGAAGATGAACCAGCTCCGTTCTGAGATAGAGGCATTGAAGAAGACGGAAATGCCAAAGGACTACACTACGGATCAGATCTCTCTTTGGCTCAAGGCTTTGCATGACAGCCCAGATGATAAAGCTATACGCCTGCTCATTTCTCGTATAGATATAAAAAACACGACCGAAATTAACATACAAAGTACATTAACTTCGGTCGTGGGAACTACTGGTTGCGGGAGCTGGATTTGAACCAACGACCTTCGGGTTATGAGCCCGACGAGCTACCGAACTGCTCCATCCCGCGATATTCTACTGCTTTTTCACTGCTCTCTCCTGAGTGCTTATTTATTATATCACAAATGAATGTGAATGTCAATACCTTTTTTGCAATTTTTTTATTTTGACTGAAAACTCTTGACTATTCTATCCAAATCGGGTATAATATATACGTTGTCGGGGTGTGGCGCAGATTGGTAGCGCGCTACCTTGGGGTGGTAGAGGTCGTCGGTTCAAATCCGGTCACTCCGACCAATATGTAAAAAACGGCTTTCCGCTATTGTGGAGAGTCGTTTTTAGTTGAATAGTGCTAAAGATTTTCAAATGCAATAATTTTTTCATGTAATTCGGAAGCAAAGTTTTCAAGAGCGGACTTCGCCCAAATTAAAGACGATGATTTTCTTTTGATTAAACCAAGAGTATAGCTATAAGCCGATTTATAAATATCATATTCGGATATAGCAGTAAGACTAATCATACCTTTTTCATAATATGAATTCATTGCATACATAAGCTGAAAGCATATCCTACTTAGTCTTTCTTCTTCAGCATCATTATCTAAATTTAAAATAATATTTTGCAACTTTGCATTATAAACACGATACGCAAAAGCAAGAATATAATAATTATCAATAGTTTCAAGTTTCTCCATATAAATCAATCCTTTCAAATTTAATTAATGGGGTGGGGCTGAAACAGTCAACCCCCTAGAACTGATTAAATCATTCTTTAATCATTTCGTAAACTTGAATTTTTGAGCCGGGGAACTCTTTGCAGTGCTGTCTGCAAATCTGTTTTGCCTCATTCAAGTCATATGCAAAGCCTATTTCAATATTGTGATAAGGATCTGTAACATCATAGATTAAGTAAAATTTTTCTCCAACATCAATGTAATTAATAACGCTGCCATTCTTTATATTTTTCATTTTTCATTTCTCCTTGACATTTATCATTTAATGTGTTATACTCGGATTTACAAAGCGGAGGATATCCGAGTTTGTGTGTGAATATGTAGTCGGTGTATTTTGACGGATTGCCGACTACATTTTTTTATGCTTCTTCAAGCATTTGTTTGAGTTCGTTAATCAGCTTTGATAAAGCTTCATATTCGCAATCAGCATGAATGTTCAGAGCCTTGTCTATTATAATTCTAAGCTGTTCACGCTTTGCATACTTTATCGCAAGTTCTGTAGCTGTAGGCATATTCTGCATAATCCTCACTCCTTTCAATTTCCTCCGCTGTGAAAGTTACCTTTATCTCTTTCACTATATATATTGTAGCATAAATGGGTACATATATCAATACACATTTTGCACAAATATATGTGTACATTTATGTTTAAATTGTATATGTACACATTTGTAGGAATATGATATAATGATTAGCACGGAGGTGATAAAATGGCAACATCAAAGGCACAACTAAAAGCTAATGCAAAATACAGAGAAAAGCTTGACGATATCAAGGTACGAGTGCCAAAGGGCAAGCGTGAAGTCTACAAAGCCCATGCAGAACGCAAGGGCAAGAGCCTGAATGCACTAATAATTGAACTACTCGAAAAGGATATGCAGGAAGAAGATTAATCTTCTTCCTGCTTTTGCATATAGCGAACGGCAGGAGCAGACAGCAAAACTTGTGCATAGTTACTCAGATGTCGAACAAGTAGCCCATTCGTTCAAAAGTTCTGCCCACAGCGAGTTCGACTTTACCGCCCGAATGCTTTTGAACGAAAAAAAGAAGCAAAAAACATACACAGGTAAATATCAATCATCATAACACGGAACAGAGCAATTATCACAAGCAGGGGAATCAGTGAGATAAAATATACATTCCTCACAGCGAGCATAACAGCAACAGTTATCATAATCGCATAACTTATTGGCACATTCTCCATGATCGGTATTTTCTTTACACCAAAAATTAAACTCTTTCATTTTAAAAACTCCTTTATTATTCAAATTTGAGATTATTCTATGTAACTCATTATTTATAAAACACACAGACAATTAAAGGATTTATATAAGCTAACAACAAAGCCAAAGGTAACAAGATATCAAGATTATCACCATAGTAAAGAAAATCATCAACGAACATGAGAATAAGAACTAAAATCAAAAGCAAAAATAAAATAATAGGGATAAAAGCCATAAAATCACATCTTTCTAATTAAAGTAATATATTATTCAAATTTGAGATTATTAACAGCTTTGCACATTTGATTGAAATTGCTATGTACATAACGCTGGGTAGTTGTTATATCAACGTGTCCGAGCAATGCTCTAAGGGTTTCAATATCTGCACCGCACTGAATAAGATACGTTGCATAGCTATGTCTAAGCTTGTGCGGGGTGAGATACTGTAAATCAGGGTACTTTGTTTTCTGTTGCTCATAGAACGTTCTATAGAGCCTGTTATAACGTCTAAGGGATATTACTGTATGAGTTATAGGTGAAACGAACAGAAAGCCATCTGAGACATCCTGAGAGCGTATCTTATTAAGTATAGCAATAGCATTACAATGCAAGGGGATAAGCCTATCACGGCGTGATTTTGTGGTCTGTACAATTCTATCACCGCATGAAGTATGCACGAGAGTCTGACAGACTTTGAGATATCTGTTATCAAGGTCAATGTTATCCCAACTAAGGGCGAGAAGTTCACCACGGCGAAGACCTGTCCACAAGTCAAGCTGAAACATTCTGCAAACGCTGCTATCATCATCAAAAAGATGTACGAGATTATCGGGGCTGAAATATTCAGCTTCTTTTTTTATACGTTTTGGAGGTTTAACATAATCGCAAGGGTTTTTGTCACAATAACCATTAACTATAGCTTCACGGAAAACACGTTTTAACAGAAAGTATGCACGGCGTTGACGTTCGTTACTGTATGTAAGAGTAGATTTTAAACAGTTCTGAATATCAATAGGCTTTACACTCAGAAGCTCCATATCGGCAATATAACCGAAGTGTTTTTGATTAATATAGTAATAGTCCTTATAGCAATCATAGGCTATCACATCAACGCAGTATGCGTTATAGAACATATCAAACCATTCTTTAAAAATCATAGAACATCATCATTTCCATTCTCTTTAAGATATTGAAGTATATCATTGCAGTTCTTTTCGACCTGACTTGAAAAGGTGAAACTGCTTTCATACTGAAAACAGACATTAGCACGAGGGGGAGAAACTATCGGCAAATCATCTTTGAAATCTGAATTGCAATAGATCTCTTTAGTTTTGCGGACAATGTTCTTGCTACTCCAGAAGAACTTACCAAAAATCTTTTTTACGTCCTTTGTTATGTACTTTGTGACGTAAAATGCTAAATTAGACATCTGTCCGTAAGTCTGAATAGCTGTTGAGAAACCATAGCGCCAATCAGACACGTTATATACAACAGGCAAATCAGATATATCACAGCCGAGCTTATCACATATATGCAGGCGCTTTATAGTATCTATTTTAAGGGGCTTGTCATGACCCTTAACAAGACGTGTACCACTATCAACGAACTTAAAGTCACAATCGTTTATAAGGGCGTGGCAATGTATACCGCCTTTTTTGTGAAACTCAGGAACTAAGATATATTTAAGCCCTTTTCTACTAACTGCATTTTCAAGCCATTTTTTCAAAGGCTTTATGACTTCTTTAGGGTTTGTGCGGTCAAGGTTATCACCATTAAAGGTAATAGTAAGGAAGTATTTCCAATCATTTTGATAAACTATATCAAAGATACTTTGCTTTGCTCTTTGAACACTATCGGAACGAACTTCACCGCATTGTGACTGCTTATCTTTAAACTTACGAGTATCAAGCATATCAAGCATTATGTTTCCGTTTTCGTCCTCATACTCAAAATAACATATGTAATTATCACGAGCCTTTTTAAGTTGCTCTTGTCTTGAACGTTCGTCAATACTATGCTCATGCTTGCAGTGATACTCAAATGCAGGGTCTTTAAATATGTGTCGGTCAGAACGTGTTATAGTGTAACTGCCGTCACGATATTCCTTTATCTTTGTATTGCACTTGACCTCTTTAGAGGACGTTTTTAGGGGCATTTATATCAACTCCCATTTATTAGGTGAGTGCTTTTTGTGGCTAATATCAAGTAATAGCCACACGCACCGCAGGGCGGCGCAAGCGCTCGCCCCTGCGGTCGCTCGTGGCTATACGCCACGTCTTTTTCGCAGGCTTCTGCTTGTCTTTCTATCGTGCATTATGTCACTTGTGACATCTACTCCACGATTGACAAGTATTTCTGTATCACTAATATACTCCTTATCAAGCATATTATCTACAAGCTGAGAAGTATCATAAAGCTGTCGGCTCTGATTAGTCTGCAAATACAAACGGCTATAAAGCTTTTTCGGCATATATGACTTATTCTCCGTATACGCTTCATACTCGTCTATATCATAGGTTTTAACCTTAATAAGACGTGTATAAGGGTGACGGAATGTAGCACGGCACGTTGACACTGTAGCCGTTATATCTCGTATCTGTTTATCAAGCAGATTGAAGCGTTGCACTGTAGCAAGTATCATCATTTTGCGTTTTCTGCACTGGCAGAGGTGTTGAAAAAGCGGTTTAGGGACGGCTCTTTTACCACCTGAGAAATCACGAGAATTAAAAATAGTACCTATCTCATCAATCACCACAATGCAATTTTTAGGAGCGTGCAGGATATCTTGTGCGGAATTAAGCTTATATATATTCGTCCACTCAGGGAAGTTTTGAAGATTGATATTTGTAAGTATAGACAACTGAGGATAACGCACGCAATAGTTATATGCTATCTGAGCAAGGGTTGAGGTTTTACCTGTTCCAAATTTACCGGTATAAAGGTGTATGCCCCAACCTTGAAAGATAACGAAATTATTGAAGTATGCACCGAAAAGGTGGTCATAAACTTCATAGGCGATAAAGGGCGGTATTTGTTTAATGTAGTCAAATATAATCATAACAAATCACCTACACAGCACTTGCACAACGTGTCATGCGTATCATCACATTATAGAAGAACTTGCAGAAGATACAGAGCATAACCACAGCGAATATAAACGCCATGCCGAGGAGCAAAGCATCATATCTATTCATTACTTCTTGCGAAAGGTCACAGCCCATAGACTTCAAAAGCTGAAAAAATGGATTATTTTCATCAAACACTATGTGTACTTTCATTATCGTTCACCTCACAATCATCAGTTTCAACCGCAGGAACGGCTTTTATTTCAACATCTTCACCGAACATCAAAAACTCAATAAGCTGTTTTCTGTTTCCGCTGAACTCATGTTCAGCCTTGAAATTTTTAAGGTCAGTGAAGAAACCTATAACACCGCTTATAGTACAAACCATAAAGCAGACAACGAGTATAAACAAAACCAAGTTAAGCATTATTCTACCTCCTAACGAGCCATATAAGTGAAAAGATCATCAATACGGCAAGAACAAAACATATTATATTAACCATTATAATTACTCCTATCGTTTTAAAAGATATATAATGAAAGCAGATGAACAGGACAAAATCATACTGCCGACAATAACAGAACCAAGAGAAAAAGTAAAAGAGCCAAAATCAAAAGTATAAGACATACAGAGAGTTAAATTATAAAAGATAGCTTTGAACGCATAAATAATATCCATACACACCACCTTATTTAATAAGATTAGAAACAGCATTAAAAATATACTGAGAAATGTTACGGCAGGCAGTAAAGCCAGTTGAAAAAATAGTTTCAAGAACAGCGTCAGGGATAAGATAAAACAATATAGCAGATACAAGAATAGCAACTACACGCATAATATACCCCCTTATTGAATGACATACTTAATAAGTGCAAGTGTGAGAAATGTAACAAACCATGCTGTAAAAGTAGCAATAAACCAATCAGGAAGAATACGGATTGAAGCAGTTAAAAACTCAAAATATGAGCTAGAGGTTGAAAAAATAGATGAAAAATCAGTATAATCAACACTAGCAAAATTTTTAGAAAAAGTATTATCTTTATCATGCTTCTTCTGTTCTTCAAGTGTGCGTTCTTCTGATAAAGTACCGTCTTTATTTACTGATTGATAAGTACCAGGAGCAACAGGACTTTTTGAAAAATCAAACGGATTTGTTTTAATCATATCAATATCATTGCCCTTGCCGTCTTTAAGCGGAACATATTTCGGATAACTATCAAAACTAAATTGAGCAGTATAAACAGAATAACAATCAGATTTTGAAAAATAATCAAGATAACCAGTATCATCAGTGTCCCATTTATCAACATTAATATAATCAATATTATTAAAGTTAACACCATTAGGACCTCTATCAACACTATAAGCTGATTTAAAGCTACCATTAAAAACAGATTGACCGCTTTCCGTAGGGAATAAAGTTTCACAAGTAAGGATAGAATTAAGAACGGATATAACTTCAAACTTTTCTGCATCTATATTTTCAAGAGGTATAGAAAGCTGATAAGTAGGCAAATTCTTTATAACAGCCTGATATTTTTTATAAGAACAATTTTCAGAAGCTATATCAGATTGCATTGTATGCTTAAAATATTCATTGAAGTCTACAGTAAAGTACGGATACAAACCATTAGCATAAACAGCCGTACTAGTTGAGCCGTCTATATCTCCATTATCTCTATCAATGATACTATAACGTTGTTGAGATAGATATGTATAAACACTGTTTTGTGTAACAGTTCTAAGAGGTTTAGAGGGATCAGACAACGAAATAAAGTAAATACACTTTGACTTACCACAACCAGTTAAATCAAAATCTTTTGCAACATCAAGAGTATTTAGAATAGAATCAAGTATCATTTTTATACTAGCACTATCATAAGTACCTACTTCTTTATCACCTAACATTTCAGCATAACGGCGTATATACCAATCAAGATAATCTTGATTAAGTGTCAAAGTAACATCTATAGACTTTGTTTCATAATCAGAAGTTTTACGTTTAAGATTAAGTTTCAAGTCTGGACTATATGTAACAGTAAACGGAGCAGGAACAGCGTTAGGGTCAGGGGGTTCTAACTCGTTTTCTAAATTGTCAAAATCATATACTTTTGTATGGAAATATACTTTAACAGTTGATTGAACATAGTCATTAAGATTTAATAAACCTTTACATTCAGATTTTGTAAAACCACTAGGTTTAGTAACATTCCAACCGCCATAACCAACAGATTCAGTTTTATTATCAGAAGAATCGAATTTGAATAAAAGACGTTGTGAATCATACGCATAATTTGAACCAAACAAAAATTGATTATTTGTAAAGCTATAATATGCAATAGCGGTAGGGTCAAAATAAAGAATATTAGTTTCTGATGTGCCGTCAGATTTTTTACCATAAACAGCAATATAATTATCAGTTTTAGAGATAGTTGAAGAAAAATTATTATAAACATCAGTAAAATGCGGAATGTCAGAAGATTTACTAACAATATTCCATTTAACGCTTGACAGGTCATTTTTAGTTACTGTATCATCAGCAAACGCAGGAACGGCACAACATATCATCACAACAAGTGCAGAGATCATACACAACACTTGCTTAATCTTTTTTCTCAATTTATCAACTTCCTTTCAAAAAAATTAAGCGGAGCAATTTGAATTACTCCGCTTATGTAAATGGTTTTGCTTATACAGCGTGTCTGAACTTTGCGAAAAGTCCTGCACCTGAGCCGAGAAGAGACAGACCTACAAGAATTGCAATAGGTACGTTGCTTGTCATAGCGTCCCAACAAGAACCAAAAACAGTAACGGCATTACTAAGCATTGTTGTTACAGCTTCCATTATTAGCAAAACTCCTTTCTTATTAAATTTTTATAACAGCGGTTTCACCGCTAATTATTTTGTGTTGCGGTGAAGTGTTCCGTCTGCATTGATTACAGTGATATCAACAAGCTGAGAACGTCCGTTGAATATCTGATAGTTCAGCATTACATCACAGCCGAGAAGCTTGTTGAAGTCCTCAGAATTTCCGTTAAGTCTGATTGCATTTTCGGTCGGTATTTTAAGCGTATCGACCATTTTGCCGTGACAGTCGGGGTTATCAACTTCCTGCAGAAGCTGAAATACGACCTTTTCAGGGCTGTTTATCTGCTTGCCCTCTATTACTCCGTTAAATGCTTTCTTTTTTGTCCAGCCTACAATCGTTGTTTTCATGTTTTTTTCCTTTCTGAGGTTTTTCGGCTTTTCCTCGTGCCTTTAAATTTGTGATAATAAACATAAGATAAACAGATGCTCACCCGGTGGCTTCTTTAGTGCCAAAACTCTAAGAAAGTTTCATAGAGTGCTACCTATTATGCACACGTTCACGGCTACTACCTACTATTCGAGACTTTTCCGTTTCAGGCTGTCGTCATTCACCGATTTAATCATAGTTATCTTTATGTTCAGATGATACATTCGTATGTATGTATCATAATTATATTATACATACTTTTGAATGTATGTCAATACATTTGATTGAATGTGTGATATAATTTGTAGAGATAAACAAATAGAAAGGAGAAAAACTGTGTATATTTATCAAAGGTTGAAAGACCTAAGAGAAGATAATGAAAATAAGCAATCAGAAATAGCGGAACTATTAAAGATATCACAGCAACAATACAGTATGTACGAGAAAGGAAAAAGGGAAATACCTTTGCATTTAATTATTGTATTAGCTAGATATTATAAAGTAAGTCTTGATTATATAACAGGACTGACGAATGACAAAAGGGGAATAGGCTACAAAGCAGACAGTAACAGCAAATACAACATAACACAGCAGAACAATAATAGCGCTGTTGTAAAAATTAAGGAGAAATAAATGTTAGGTTTAGACAAAACTTTAGCATATATACTTATAGGACGAATTATCATAGATGCGTTAATCTTTTTGCTTATTATTTATCTAATCTGCAAATTTCTTGACCTTTGCAAAACTGTTAATGATCTTTCAAAGAGAAACAAGGAGCAAGCGGAACTATTGAAACAGCAAAATGAAACGCTTGTGAAAATAGGACAGATAATGATAAAAATTAATAAGGATAAAGAGGAGTAATCATGCTAGAGGAATTATTTCAAAATGCAGAAACAGCAACAGCTATATTCATTGGGTTGAATATAATTTGGCTAGTAATTGTTATTGCTTTAATTATTTGTGTTTTCAACATATCCATAAGACAATCACATCAGGACAGAGGACAAGACACCATAATCAAGCTACTGCAAAACATCTCCGACCAACAAGAGGACATACTTGACGAGCTGAAATACCTCAATGACAGCAATGACATAGACCGACAGGAGCAAGAGGAATACACAGAGCCGAATGACTATCAAGACTTCTGAGTGTCGCCTAAACGGCGAGAATACAAAATGCTGACCACTACGGAATAAAATTGAGAAGCGGTGCTTGTTTGTCGCTCCGATATAACAAAATCAGAACAAAGGGAACGCACAGCATTGCGACAGTGTGCAGACCTGCACCCCAGAGGTGGGCGCGTGGCGATGTCACACAAAGTTTTTCACTGCGTTCAAAACTTTGGCGACCGCCACTCAGGCAGGGGGCAGGCAAGGCGCACAGCACAGCTTTGTGCGCCCTGCACCCTCAACATTTAATGCTTCGGACATAAAAAAACGCCCTGCGCACTTCGTGCGTGGGCTTGGGGTGGTAGAGGTCGTCGGTTCAAATCCGGTCACTCCGACCAATATGTAAAAACGGCTTTCCGCTATTGTGGAGAGCCGTTTTTTAGTTGTCAAAATATTCTAACACAAAAAAAGCTCCGAAATGATCGGAGCTTTTGGTTTTATATTACATCTTCGCAAGCTTTGCAAATTCTGCTTTCAGTGCAGGATAGATCTCTGTGTAAAGCTTGTAGTATTTCTCATACTCAGGTACTCGCTCTGCTTCAGGCTGCTGTACCTTGTCGGTCTTTACTACTGACTTACAAGCTTCCGGTACTGATGAGTAAATGCCTGCGCCTGTTGCTGCAAGAAGTGCTACGCCAAGGGCTGGACCTTCTTTCGATGAAGCTGTTTTTACAGGGCAGTTGTAAAGATCTGCGAGCATTGATCTCCACAGCGGTGAGCTTCCGCCGCCTCCGCATGCCATCATGTCGGACACGTTGATATCCATTTCTCTGAATACCTCAACACAATCTCTGAGAGAGTATGAAACGCCCTCCATTACTGCTCTCAGCATATCACGCTTTGTGTGCATTGCGGAAAGTCCGAAGAATACTCCTCTTGCGTCAGGGTCAAGATGCGGTGTTCTTTCGCCCATGAGATATGGCAGATAGAGAAGTCTGTTTGCACCAACAGGCACTTTCTCTGCTTCCTTATCCATGAGATAATATTCGTCAACGCCCATGCACTTTGCTGTTTCTTTCTCTGCATTGCAGAAATTATCCCTGAACCATTTCAGCGAAAGTCCTGCGCCTTGTGTAACACCCATAACGTGCCATGCGTTCGGCACTGCTGCACAGCAGGTGTGAACTCTGCCCTTTGGGTCGATAGAGATAGAAGAAGTGTGTGCGAATACAACACCTGATGTTCCGATAGTTGTGAACGCCTTGCCGTCCTCTGCAACACCTGTTCCGATAGCCGCAGCGGCATTGTCGCCTGCTCCGCCTACTACTATAGTACCCTCTTTAAGTCCTGTAAGCTCAGCCATTTTCTTTGTGACCTTGCCTGTTACCTCGCATGACTCGTAAACCTTGCCCAGCATTGACATATCAATGCCAAGCGTATCGCAGACTTCCTTTGACCAGCAGCGGTTTGGCACGTCAAGAAGCTGCATGCCGCTTGCGTCGGAAACCTCTGTTGCATATTCGCCAGTGAGGATAAATCTCAGATAGTCCTTTGGCAGGAGAATGTGTCTGCACTTTTCATATATATCAGGCTCGTTGTTCTTTACCCAAAGGATTTTCGCAGCCGTCCAGCCTGTGAGGGCAGGGTTTGCTGTTATCTTGATGAGCTTTTCCCTGCCTAGCTTTTCGTTCATTTCTTCAACTTCTGCGGCAGTTCTCTGATCGCACCATATTATGGACTTTCTAAGAACGTTGTCGTCCTTGTCAAGCATAACAAGTCCGTGCATCTGTCCAGAGATACCAACACCTGCAACGTCCTCTTTATTTACGCCGCTTTTGGTCATAACAGCCTTGATAGTGTTTATCATTGCGTTTGCCCAATCAGCAGGGTCCTGCTCTGCATAGCCGTTTTTAGGCTGATACATAGGATATTCAATAGTTACAGAAGAAATAACAGTACCCTTTTCGTCGAAAAGTACCGTCTTAGTGCCGCTTGTGCCGCAGTCTACGCCGATTACATAAGCCATATTTTTTTACTCCTTTATAATATGTATAGTATCATTTGTACTCATTAAAACGATTACATTAATTATACAATATTTCTCTCTGAAATGCAATACCCATAAAACGTTTTCGCAAAATTTATCTGCACATAAAAAAAGGACGGTGGGGCTGCCGTCCTGTAAATTTGTTGAAAAAGCTGGTGAGTGGGCGGGACGTCGAGGGCGCCGTCCCCTACAAAACAACGTGTCTGTGTTATTGACAGGATACGGCTCGATATCGTCCATTTAAAGTCTAGTCTGCTTTCTCAAGCACAAAGAATGTGCTGTTGTTTTCGCTTTTCATTTCCTTTATAGCCCAGCCTGCCGCGATCAGACTGTTGAGCTTTTCAACTCGCTGAAATCTGTCCATATCCGGGGCTTTTCCATCATGGGCTTTGTCCTCATTTCTTGAAACATAAAATATCTTTTGCATATATATCCTCTTTCCCTGAGAGTGACAATTGTTCCCCGATTTTTATACAACTGTCGCATTTTATTGATTACATTATACTACACAAATATGGAGATTTCAAGGAATACCAAAAATTTTAACCTCTTTTTAACGCTTTGGTATTATTCTGATTTTTCATGCTTTTCAGTGCTTATTATATATAACGGCATAGGTAAGGTGTAAAAATGCACGTTTTCAGGGCTGCTTTATGTGCTGATATGTACAAAAACTTATGACGAGTGAGTATTTTTATATGACAGCCCTTGACTTTTTTTTATAAAAGGCATATAATATTATTATTAATTTATATATTTATAGTCTTTATAAATAATGAAACTAAGAAACTAATTTATATGGAGGGTTTAACAATGGGTAGAGTATATAACTTCAGCGCAGGTCCTGCTGTACTCCCTGAGGAAGTGCTTAAGGAAGCTGCCGATGAAATGCTCGATTATAAGGGCACAGGTATGAGCGTAATGGAGATGAGCCACCGTTCCAAGGCGTTCGATGACATCATCAAGGAAGCTGAAAAGGACATCAGAGAGCTTATGGGTATCCCTGATAACTATAAGGTGCTGTTCCTTCAGGGCGGTGCTTCTCAGCAGTTCGCAGCCGTTCCTATGAACCTTATGAAGAACAAGAAAGCGGCTTACATAATCACAGGTCAGTGGGCTAAGAAGGCTTATCAGGAGGCTCAGAAATACGGTGAGGCTGTTGCTGTGGCTTCTTCTGCTGACAAGACTTTCTCTTATATCCCTGATTGTTCAGATCTGGATATTCCTGAGGACGCTGACTATGTTTATATCTGCGAAAACAATACTATCTATGGTACAAAGTACAAGACTCTGCCTAACACAAAGGGTCACACACTTGTTGCAGACGTTTCTTCCTGCTTCCTGTCTGAGCCTGTTGACGTAACAAAGTACGGCGTTATTTACGGCGGCGTTCAGAAGAACGTTGGTCCTGCCGGCGTTGTTATTGCTATCATCAGAGAAGATCTTATCACTGACGATGTTCTCGAGGGAACACCTACAATGCTCAAGTGGAAAACTCAGGCTGACGCTGACTCTCTTTACAATACACCTCCTTGCTATGGCATCTACATCTGCGGCAAGGTATTCAAGTGGATAAAGAAAATGGGCGGTCTTGAGGCTATGAAGGCTCACAACGAGAAAAAGGCTAAGATACTCTATGATTATCTTGACCAGAGCAAGCTCTTCAAGGGCACTGTTGTTCCTGAGGACAGATCTCTTATGAACGTTCCATTCGTAACAGGCGACGCTGAGCTTGACAAGAAGTTCGTTGCTGAGGCTACAGCAGCAGGCTTTGTAAACCTCAAGGGTCACAGAACTGTTGGCGGTATGAGAGCTTCTATCTACAACGCAATGCCTATCGAGGGCGTTGAAAAGCTTGTTGAGTTCATGAAGAAGTTCGAGGCTGAGAACGCATAAGCGTAACCTTATTATAAGAGAGGGTAATTTACAATGTATGAGATAAAGACATTAAATAAGATCGCTACCTGCGGTACTGATATCTTTGACAAGGCTAAGTACACAGTAAGCGACAATGCTGAAAATCCTACCGCTATAATGGTACGTTCAGCAAAGATGCACGATATGGAAATGCCTGAGAGCCTGCTTGCTATTGCAAGAGCAGGTGCTGGCGTAAACAATATTCCAGTTGAGAAGTGCGCAGAGCAGGGAATCGTTGTATTCAACACACCTGGCGCAAACTCAAACGCTGTTAAGGAACTTGCTATTTGTGCACTTCTTCTTGCTTCAAGAAAGATAACAGAGGCTGCTGCATGGGCTGCATCACTTAAGGGCACTCCTGACGCTCCAAAGACAGTTGAGGGTGGCAAGTCTAAGTTCGCAGGTCCTGAGATACTGGGCAAGACACTTGGTGTAATCGGTCTTGGTGCTATCGGCGGAAAGATCGCAAACGCAGCCGTTGCACTTGGCATGGACGTTATCGGCTATGACCCATTCCTTTCTGTAAACGCAGCTATCCAGCTCGAGCCTGCTGTAAAGGTAACTGCTGATATCAACGATATCTACAAGAACAGTGACTATATCACTATCCACGTTCCTTATACACCTGACACAAAGAACACTATCGACGAAGCTCAGATAGCAATGATGAAGGACGGCGTTCGTCTTATCAACCTTGCAAGAGGCGAGCTTATCAACAGTGCGGCTGTTGTAAAGGCTATCAAGGACGGCAAGGTTGCAAAGTATGTAACAGACTTTGCAGATGATGTTGTTCTTGGCGAGGAGAACGTTATCGTTCTTCCACACCTTGGCGCTTCCACACCTGAGTCTGAAGACAACTGCGCAACAATGGCGGCTCACGAGCTTATCGACTATATCGAGAAGGGAACTATCAAGAATTCTGTGAACTTCCCTAATGCAGAGCTTGCTAAAACAGGCGACCACCTTGTTTGCGTGCTTCACAAGAACGTTCCTGCACTTATCGCACAGATCACATCTGTTGTATCTGACAAGGGCGCAAATATCGAGAACCTTGTAAACAAGTCTAAGAAAGACTGGGCTTACACAATGCTCGATGTTACAGGCGACGTTGACGTTGACGCTTTCAAGTCTATCGAGGGCGTTGTTGGCGTAAGAGTTCTTTAATTGTTGATAAAAGAAATTTTATATGCAGCAATGAGGCTGCCCACGGACGAACTGTGTCTTGGGCAGCCTTTTTTGATACAAAAAAGCTATAATTTAAGTGAAAAATGGAGGAATTTAAAATGGACAAACTTATAACAGCAATTTTATTTATCGGAATACCAATGGCACTGACTCAGCTTATTTACAGGATAATTGACCGCAAGGGTAACAAGACCGCAAAGCTTGCGAAGCGTTTTCCTGTGCTTGTGAAAAGAAAGTTTCTTGTGCAGATAGGCGGAGCAATGGCGTTCGTTATCGTGTTCGGGCTTATCTCGCTTCTGCTTGACCTGCCTATCAAGGTGTTTTTCATTGTGTGCGGAGTTGTAGTGGGCGTGATAAACGGCATGGCGGTCACGCTTATGTACAAAGATTAGTCGGTTGTAACGTGGCAACTGGGGCAAAATAAAAAGCTGTCAGATTTGACAGCTTTTTTTGTATGCTTATTTCTTTCTGAAGACCACAAGCTTGCTGATTACATAGTTAAGTATCAGCACAACAACGTTTGCCACTATCTTTGTTACCCAATAGTTGAAGCTGAGAAGTGAGTAGCCGAGCCACATCATGAACATTTCTACGAGAAGAGTGAATATCCTGCCGCCGTAAAATGAAGCCGCTTCGGAGATTATCGCCTTTTTGCCCTCTGCTTCAGACTCGAAAACCCATATCCTGTTGGTTATGTATGCGAATGTTACTGCACATATCCATGATATGACGGTGCTTGTGGTGGAAACACCGCCCTTGCCTATGCCTGCCTGCTCCAAAAGCACTTTTGAGATGCCTGCGGTCACAAAGCTGACTGCGGTGGTGAGTACGCCGAAAAACAGATACAAAAGCATTTCCTTGTTTTTGACGTAAAAGGGTCTGAACCAGCCGAATATCTTCCAGTCCATTATTTTGTCGAAAATGTCTTTATCTTTCTTTGCCATTTCTGTTATCTCCTTTTGTGCATATGAATATTATGAACACAAAGAATATTATAACTCTTTTACACCGATTTTTCAACAATACTGTTGCAATTGGTTAAAAAATATGTTATGATAACTATATGTAGTCAGTTTTCATGACTGCCTTTAGTGCTATTTTTATAACTAGGGCAGCAAATTTATATTCTGACCTGAAAGGATAATTTTATTTTATGAAAGTTGTTATCATCGCTGTGCTTCTTATGCTGTCTGCTATTTGTTCTGCAACGGAGACAGCGTTTTCTTCGTGCAACAGGATAAGGCTTAAAAAACTTGCAGACGACGGAAACAAGTCTGCAAAGAAGGCAATGAACATATGCGATAATTTTGACAAGGCACTCACTGCTATACTTGTGGGAAACAATGTTGTGAACATTTCTTCATCTTCACTTGCAACGGTGCTTTTTACGGAAAAGTTCGGAAAGGGAAGCGTGGGTCTGGCTACTGTAGTCATGACGGTGCTTGTGCTTATTTTTGGTGAGATCTTGCCTAAGAGCCTTGCAAAGGAAAATTCTGAGCGGTTTTCTATTCTTATGGCGGCTCCGCTTTCCGCATTCATGTTCATCATCACGCCTATAACGGCTATCTTTATGGGCATAAAAAGCGGTGTTTCAAAGCTTGTGGGCAACAAGAACAGCGAGCCGTCTGTTACTGAGGAAGAGCTTAAATATATCATAGACGAGATTCAGGACGAGGGCGTACTTGAAGAGCAGGAGTCGGAGCTTGTGCGTTCGGCACTTGATTTTGACGAGATAACCATAAGCGAGATACTTGTGCCGAGAGTAAATATCGAGGGTGTTGAGCTTCATGAGGATATGGAGAGCATAAAAAAACGCTTTGTGCAGACAAAGTTTTCAAGGCTCCCCGTGTATGACAAGGACTTAGACCACATTGTGGGACTTATCCACCAGTCTGACTTTTTTGAAATGTATCTCAAGGGCAAGACGGACATAAGCCTTATAATGAACAAGCCACTTTACATAACCGAAAACCGCAAGATCTCTGAGATCCTGAAGCAAATGCAGCGCAAAAAGGTGCATATGGCGGTGGTGCTCGACCAATATGGCGGTACGGAGGGCATTTGTACCCTTGAGGATATCATAGAGGAGCTTGTGGGCGAGATCTATGATGAAAGCGACGAGGAGGATACCTCCCTTGTGAAAATAAGCGATGGTGTTTACGAAGCGTCGGCGGAGCTTTCGGTATCGGATTTTCTTGACAGGATAGGACTGCCGGAGGATACTATCGAAACCGAAAGAACATCTCTCGGTGGCTGGATAATGGATATGCTTGACAGACTTCCTGAGCAGAATGAAGTTATAAGCTGTCCGCCTTTTGAGATGACAGTGAAAATGGAGGACGAGCAGAAAATAGACAGGATACGCTTCAAGATATCCGAAGAGGAGCTTGAAAGCAAGAAGGCGGAGGAAGAAAATGCCTAAGCAGATAAAGAAAGAGCAGATAAAAAAGTCAGAGCTTATATACAGAAAATGGTCTGTTGCAGGGCTTGCGGCAGCGGCTGTTTTCATGGGGTGTATGGCTGGGCTTATGAGCATGATAGTGAAAACCGAGGGAGCAAAAGTGCCAACGATAGTGCTTTTTGCGGCGTTCATTATCTACACGGCAGTGTCGGTGGTATGTGCGGTGCTTGGAGTGAAAAGCTATGTAAAGGACGACTGCGGAGTGTGTCTTTTTCAGGGTATAGTGCATATTTACAGCGTTATAGCCTGCGTAATGAATGTGAGAATGGCATTTATAATACTGTTCTCAGCGTTAGGCTCGCAATCGGGGGTAGATACCCTTATAGGAAGCCAATCGCAGAACGAATTTATACAAAGTCAGTATGCAAGCTGGATATGTCTAGCCATTGCTACTCTGTTCTCAGTGATACTTGGCATTTTGGCGGTAGTATGGCTTGTGAAAAATAAAAAGAACTGATAAATCGGCTTTGCGTAGGGGCGACCTTGGGTCGCCCATTATTTTGTATGTTTCACAGCATACAGGTCTTAGAAAATCATAGAGTAAGGAAGAAGAAAAATAATGTTTTTGCTTATACTTGTAGTTGTATGCTACACAATATGTTCCCTTAGTGACAAGTACGCTGTTTCAACGGCAAAATTCAACGGCGATGAGCTTGGGTTCTTAATGGCGGCGGCAACGGCTGTTTTCATGGCTTGCTGTCTGCCTTTCCTCGACAGGACTATTACATTTAGCTGGCAGTCATTTGCGGCGATAGGTCTGCTGTGCTTGTCGAAGATCCTTGAATTTAAGCTTTCGGCTATTATCCTTGATGAAATATCAGCCTTTGAGCTTAAGGCTTGGCTTGGTATCACCCTTTTCATGTCCTATGCAACGGATATTTTCCTTGGTGAAAAGCCGAGCATTTTCAAGTTCCTTTTTATCGTGCTTACTGTTGCAGGACTTGTTTTTATCGCAAAATCAGGCAGAACGGACAGCGGCAATATAAATTACCGCAGGATAGTTGTTCCTCTGGTGTTCTATCTTCTGGCAAGATACGGCTACGGCATAGTTGTAAGAGCGTCGGAGAATTACATATCCTCGACCATGGCGCTGTTCTTTGCGCTTATACTTATGGCTATCATACTTCTGCCAAGGGCGAAGCCTTTGGAGATATTCAAGAAAAATCAAAAGGGCGCGTGGGTGGTCGTGCTTACAAAGATTCCAAATGTGGCAGGTCTGCTTGCGGAGAACGCTGTTATTGCTGTGAGCCTTGCGAGTGCGTCATTTATCCAGCCTATGATACTGTGTTCGCTGTTTGTTATAGCGCTCATAAGAAAAGAGCCTATCACAAAGCTGAGATTTATCGGCAGCGTTATTTGTATGGTGGGCATAATAGGATTTCAGGTTTGTTAAAAATAAAACGTCGGGCGTTTCAATTCGTCCGACGTTTTTTGTTATCTTTCGGTATTGTACATTGCGGCAAACCAGTAATCTTCTTCAAGATAGCTTGTGTCTTTCTTGCCCCATGTAATTTTTATTTTCACAAGACAGCCGTCAATATCCTCTTTTGGAAGCTCAAGCTTTTTGGACTCCTTGGCAAGCACCTTTCCGTCATAGCTGTAGACAGTGTAAAGCACGTCACCGAGCCTGTCCCCTGTGACTTCTACGGACATAGGGGTTTTAAGGGTAATATTGCCGTTCTTATCTACATCCGCCTTTATATTAAATGACGGTACAGAGGAGAGCAGATCTTCAAAGCTCTCTTCAGCGGAAAGGCTCTCGCTCTTGCCGTTGCAGTATCGTGTCTTTTCAGTGCCTGGAAGCTCATATTTGCTTCCGTCACAGGTCAGCACAACTGAACCTTTCTCCACCTTTGGGGTTATATTTATCACAAGGGCGCAAGCCAAAAAGATAACGGCGGCAAGCAGACCTACAAGTATTTTCCTTTTCATTATTATCACCAATGCTATTATAGCACCTTTTGGAATAATAATCAAGGGCAGTGTTTGAAAATGAGATCAAGCAAATGAGTTGCAAATTTACAATAAAATATATAAAAAACTATTGACAAAATCAAAAATATAGGTTATAATAACCTCATAGTAAAAGAGAGTAGCTGGCGGAGAGATCCGTTTATGTTTGCGTCAATACGTTCCGATGAGGGACCGCTGCATATCTAAACGGCGAGACTTTTATTGATTAAATTGCCACAGGCGCAGTTTACCCAATAAACGTCTTGCCGATTTTTTATGCGTTTATTTTACTGAGCCTATGAGAAAAGGAGGCTTGGAAGGGTATATCGGCAATGTTTACAGGAAAAAATAAAAAAGGTGGTATTTTATGAAGCAGTATCAAAAAAAAATTGACCAGCTTTACACTGAGTTTTCATCAGGTGAAAATGGTCTTTCAACCGAGCAGGCAGTGAAAAACTGTGAAAAGTTCGGACGAAATGTTATCACGGAGGGCAAGAAAAAGTCCATTCCCGTGATTTTTTTAGAGCAGTATAAGGACTTTCTTGTGCTTATACTCATTATTGCTGCGATAGTTTCAGCTTTCATGAAAGACGTTGAGAGCTGTGCGGTAATTCTCGTTGTTATCACAATGAACGCTATTTTGGGTACAGTTCAGACCGTCAAGGCTGAAAAGTCACTGACGAACCTTAAAAAGCTTTCTGCACCGACGGCTAAGGCGTTGCGAAACGGTGAAAAGGTCATTATCCCCTCTGAGGAGATCGCAGTGGGCGACATTCTTCTTATCGAAGCAGGCGACCAGATATGTGCAGACGGTAGGCTGATAGAATGTGCGTCTGTTCAGGTGAACGAGTCTGCGCTCACAGGCGAGAGCGTTAATATCGACAAGGATATGAGCGATATAGAGGGCGAAAAGCCTCTTGCTGAGCGTGCTAACATGGTTTATTCAGGCTCTTTTGTCACATACGGCAGAGGAAAAATGCTTGTCACTGAGGTTGGTATGGACACTGAGGTGGGCAAGATAGCTTCACTTATTCAAAACGCATCAGAGAGAAAAACGCCTCTCCAGAACACGCTTGACGAGTTCGGCAAAAAGCTTTCTATAGCTATCCTTATCGTTTGTGCAGTAGTGTTCGGACTTAGTGTGCTTCGTGGCGGCAAGCTTATGGATTCGTTCATGTTCGCTATCGCACTTGCTGTTGCGGCTATTCCTGAGGCTCTCAGCTCTATCGTTACTATTGTGCTTTCTTTCGGCACACAGAAAATGTCAAAGGAAAACGCTATCATAAGAAAGCTTCAGGCTGTTGAGGGCTTGGGCAGCGTTTCTGTAATATGCTCTGACAAGACCGGTACTCTTACTCAGAACAAGATGACAGTTAGAAAAATAATGGTAGACGGCAGGATAATCGACACTGACGCTGTTGATCTTGATGATGAAAAGGTCAAGACTATGACAAGAGCCATGATTCTTTGCAACGATTCAAGTTGTAAGGACGGCGTTGAGATAGGCGACCCTACTGAAACGGCTCTTATCAACTTCGGCACAAAGCTTGGTATCGACACTGACAATGTGAGGGAAGATCTCCCTAGAATTTCTGAGATACCATTTGATTCAGACAGAAAGCTTATGTCAACTCTGCACGTTATCGACGGCGAGAAGGTGCTATATGTAAAGGGTGCGGCTGACGTTCTTATAAACAGGATAACTTCAAGCGACGAAGAAAAGGCTGTTATAACCCAGCGTGTGGCAGAGCTTTCGGAAAAAGGTCTGCGTATACTTGCATTTGCAGAGAAAAAATTCGACAAGGATACCGTATGTCCAGAGGACGAGGACGGATTGGAGTTTGTCGGTCTTATTGCTATGATGGATCCTCCGAGAGAGGAATCAAAGGCGGCTGTTGCGGAATGCCGCAAGGCAGGCATAAAGCCAGTCATGATAACAGGCGACCATATCGTTACGGCTTCGGCTATTGCCCGTGAGATAGGTATTCTTGATGACAACTCAAAGGCTGTTGAGGGTCACGAGCTTGACGCTTATTCAGACGAAGAGCTTGTTGACTTTGTAAAGGACAAGGCTGTTTACGCTCGTGTTACACCTGAGCATAAAATAAGGATCGTAAAGGCTTGGCAGGCAAACGGCTGTATAGTTTCCATGACAGGCGACGGAGTGAACGACGCACCTGCGTTAAAGCAGGCTGATGTGGGCGTTGCAATGGGCATCACAGGAACTGAGGTTTCAAAGGACGCTGCCTCAATGGTGCTTGCAGACGATAACTTTGCAACTATAGTCAAGGCCATAAGAAACGGCAGAAACATTTACGAGAACATTAAAAAGGCTATACTCTTCCTGCTTTCGGGCAACTTTGCGGCAATTCTTGTGGTGCTTTTCAACTCACTGCTTGGACTTCCTGTTCCGTTTGCGGCAATACATTTGCTGTTTATTAATCTGCTTACAGACTCGCTTCCTGCTATCGGTTTGGGTCTTGAACCTCACTCCGAAGAGGTCATGAAACGCAAGCCAAGAAACGCAAACGAATCTATCCTCACACGTCCTTTCCTGGGCGAGATAGCATTGTATGGCGTAGTTATAGCGATAGCAGTAGCTTCGGCTTTCCTTATGGGAAACAAGACAAGCGCAGCTCTTGGTATGACGATGGCATTCGCAGTGCTTTGCTCTGCAAGATTGTTCCACGGCTTCTCGTGCAAGAAAAAAGGTCCTGTTATCTTCTCAAAGGACTTTTTCAACAACAAGTTCGGTCTTATGGCGTTCGGTCTTGGAATGGTATTTTTAAACTCCGTTCTGCTCGTTCCACAACTCAAGGGACTTTTCAAGATAGCAGACATGACAGGTATGCAGTTTGCATGGATATACATTCTAAGCTTTGGCTCTATGCTCGTTATCCAGCTTATAAAGGCGATATTCTTTACAAAGTCTGAAAAGTAAGGCTGTAGAGTCATCTTATAAAAGTTTCATAGGCGGGCGACCTTAGGTTGCACCTACGCAATAAAAATAACCGCTCTTCGTGATAACACGGGGAGCGGTTTTGTTTTACATATCTTCGCAAGGCAGCCAAATGCCGTCTTTTTTATGAAGTATCCTCTGATTTTCAGAGCCTCTGAATTTCAGTGAGATGTTTTTCTTTTCGAGAACAAATTCGCCGTCAACGAGGTAGTCGATAAGGCTCAGCATTTCGTCTGTGTACTGTGTTCTGTATGGGGACTTTGAGCCTGCAAGCAGGTCTGTTTCAAGGGTACAGCCTGTGTAGCACCACACGTCCTTGTCGGGAAGTTCTGTTTTCACACGGCGGAGGAGTTTTGTAAGCTCAGGCTGGTTCTCAGGCTCCATAGGCTCGCCGCCAAGGAGCGTAAGTCCTTTTATATAGCCCTTTGAGAGGGCGTTAATTATCTCGTCTGCGGTGGTATCGGTGAAAGGCTTGCCGTAGTCAAAGTTCCAGGTGTCAGGCTGAAAACAGCCCTTGCAGTGGTGTCTGCAGCCTGATACGAACAGCGTGACCCTCACTCCTGAGCCATTGGCGATATCGGTTTTCTTTATTTCACAATAATTCATTTTCCGCTCCTTTCCTATATACAACGCAGGGCAATACGATTTTGTATTGCCCCGATAGTTATATGCTGTTTGCTGTTTTATGTCAGTAATAATGTTCATTATTTTCGGATTTTGCCGTTTTGAGTTTTTGAGTTTTCCTTGCTATAATGTTCACTTTTTTTGAAAATCGCTCAAAAAAATTTTTGGGTTTTAATTATTTTTTGGGGAAATCACAAATGCAAAACTCTCTCCTTTATCTCTTGAGTCCTGCCCTGATTCCAGAACTGCGTGCCGATGTAGCCGCAGGTGCGCCTTGCAACGTTCAGAGTGTTTTGATCTCTGTTGCCGCAGTTCGGACACTCCCATACAAGCTTGCCGTCATCTTCTACTATCTTTATCTCACCATCAAAACCGCACTTCTGACAGTAGTCGCTCTTTGTGTTAAGCTCTGCATACATGATGTTGTCGTAAATATGCTGCATAACTGCAAGAACAGCCTCTATGTTGTTCTGCATATTCGGCACTTCCACATAGCTGATAGCTCCTCCTGGTGAGAGAGCCTGGAACTGTGACTCAAAGGTGAGCTTGTCAAATGCGTCGATGTTCTCGGTAACATGGATATGATAGCTGTTTGTGATGTAGTTTCTGTCTGTTACACCCTCGATAACACCAAAACGCTTCTGTAAACATCTTGCAAATTTGTATGTTGTGGACTCCAATGGCGTGCCGTAAAGGCTGAAATCTATGTTTGTTTCTGCTCTCCACTTTGCGCAGGCGTCATTAAGGTGCTGCATAACTTCAAGTGCAAAAGGCGTTGCTGAAGGGTCTGTGTGTGACTTGCCCGTCATGTATCTTACGCATTCGCAAAGACCTGCATAGCCAAGTGATATGGTGGAATATCCGCCGAACAGGAGCTTGTCGATTGTTTCGCCCTTTTTAAGTCTTGCCAATGCACCGTTCTGCCAAAGGATAGGCGCAACGTCTGACGGAGTGCCTTTAAGTCTTTCGTGACGGAGCATAAGCGCACGTCTGCAAAGCTCAAGTCTTTCATCAAATATCTTCCAGAACTTATCCATATCCTTATATGACGAGCAGGCAACGTCCACAAGGTTTATTGTAACAACGCCCTGATTGAATCTGCCGTAATATTTAGGCTTGCCGTTTTCGTCAAGATATGTTGTAAGGAAGCTTCTGCAGCCCATGCAAGGGTAACACTGACCATTGCCGTTCTTGTCTACCTTAAGCTCCTTCATTTTCTTTTCGCTTATATAGTCAGGCACCATTCTCTTTGCGGTACACTTTGCAGCAAGCTTTGTAAGCTCCCAATATTTTGAGCCTTCTCTTATGTTGTCCTCTTCAAGGACATATATTAGCTTAGGGAACGCAGGTGTTATATAGACGCCCTTTTCGTTCTTTACGCCTTGGATACGCTGTCTGAGCATTTCCTCTATGATAGCCGCAAGGTCATCTCTTGTCTGCCCCTCCGGCACCTCGTCAAGGTACATGAAAACAGTAACGAAAGGTGCTTGACCATTTGTTGTCATAAGAGTGATGACCTGATACTGTATCATCTGAACGCCCTGAACTATCTCAGCCTTTACTCTCATTTCGGCTACCTTATTTATAGTATCCTCGTCGGCAGGGATATTAAGCTCTGCGAACTCTTTTTTTACCTCACGGCGATATTTATCACGGGATATCTGAACGAACGGAGCAAGGTGGGAAAGTGTGATACTCTGTCCGCCATACTGTGAAGAAGCTATCTGAGCGATAGATTGTGTAGCGATATTGCAGGCTGTAGAGAAGCTGTGTGGCTTTTCTATCATGACCTCGCTTATAACAGTGCCGTTCTGGAGCATATCCTCAAGATTTACAAGACAGCAGTTGTGCATATGCTGAGCGAAATAATCGGCGTCGTGGAAATGTATCAGACCTTTTTCGTGAGCCTCAACTATATCGTCAGGAAGCAAAAATCTTCTTGTGATATCCTTGCTCACTTCACCTGCCATATAATCCCTCTGAACTGAATTGACAGTAGGGTTCTTATTGGAATTTTCCTGCTTGACTTCCTCGTTCTCGAAGTTAAGAAGAGAAAGTATCTGCTTGTCAGTAGTATTAGCCTGTCTGACGATAGAACGCTCATAGCGGTAGGTGATATAATGCTTTGCCACCGTATACTTGCCGTGGCGCATGATATCGGCTTCCACCCAGTCCTGAATAGTTTCAACGTCCATAGCCCTATTCATTTCAGAGCATTTGTCCTCTATATTCTGTGCTATCTCTCCTATTTCTCCCTCAGAGAGCCTATCCTTTTCCTCCACAGTGATATTAGCTTTTGCAACGGCATTTTCTATCTTTTCCTTATCGAACGTATTCTCAGCGCCGCTTCTTTTTATTATCTTCACCTATACTCTTCCTTTCATTCTATCCTGCTCAACCACTATATATTGTGGTTGGCTTCTTTTATCATAACATAATATTGAACATTTACTATTATACCACAATCAGAATATAAGTCAAGGGCATAGAATGATAAATAATCTACAAAAATTCCGGTTAAAAACAGAGCAGTTTGCCGAAAAAGTATTACAAATGATTACAAACACTTGATTGACAAAAAGTGTGAAAAACAATGACATTTAAAGGGCTGATAAAGGTGTGAAGCTACAAGAAACGATGTGAACATTCTGTAAAATAAGTGGAGAAATTCAATTAACTTGTTGACAAGGGTGCTTGCATATGATATAATATTAGAGTTGAATGCGCCAGTAGCTCAGCTGGATAGAGTGACTGGCTACGAACCAGTAGGTCGGGGGTTCGAGTCCCTTCCGGCGTACCAAAAATAACCTTTGCCGTAAGGCAAAGGTTATTTTTTATGTCTGCGGGAAAAA
>OHEL01000199.1_pt1 | contig 42871 bp, 24 predicted proteins | sample 1567251 | NCBI WGS metagenome assembly OHEL01 (sample SAMEA3879601, study PRJEB24766) | human gut metagenome | biome: human-associated habitat; feature: feces | place: USA | collected 1985/1987
CGTCGCCGAGGATATTGCCGAGCGGGATCTTGTAGATCGCGCCGAGGATCTTGGTGACCACCACGCCGGCCGCCATAATGGCCGCGCCGTGGAGATAGTTCTGCTTGCTGTTTTCCTGCAAAACGCGCTCCCTCCCCGCTGAAATTTCACGTGCCGCTATACTTTACACGAACACGCAGAAAAAATCAAGGGAACGCGACGCATTCCCTTGATTTGCAGTTGAATTTTTTCGATCAGGCCTTGCGGACGCTGTCGATGTGGCGCGTCAGGTCGAGCATCTTGTTGGAGAAGCCCCACTCGTTGTCGTACCAAGCCACGAGCTTCACGAAGTTCGGGTTGAGTGCGATACCGGCCTTGGCGTCGAAGATCGAGGTGTTGGCGTCACCCGTGAAGTCGGTCGAAACCACGTCGTCCTCGGTGTACTCGATGATACCCTTGAACTCGTTCTCCGAAGCCTTCTTCATGGCAGCCTTGATCTCGTCGTACGAAGCGCCCTTCTCCAGACGGCAGGTCAGGTCTACGACCGAAACGTCGAGCGTCGGAACGCGGAATGCCATACCGGTCAATTTGCCGTTCAGGGCGGGGATCACCTTGCCTACGGCCTTTGCAGCACCGGTCGACGAGGGGATGATATTGCCGCCGGCAGCACGGCCGCCGCGCCAGTCCTTCATCGAGGGGCCGTCTACGGTCTTCTGCGTTGCGGTGGTAGCGTGTACGGTGGTCATGAGACCCTCGACGATGCCGAAGTTGTCGTTGATGACCTTAGCCAGCGGAGCGAGGCAGTTCGTGGTGCACGATGCGTTCGAAACGATCTTCTGGCCGGCGTAGCTGTCGGTGTTCACGCCGCATACGAACATCGGGGTGTCGTCCTTCGAGGGGGCCGACATAACGACGTATTTGGCACCGGCTGCAATGTGGGCCTCGGCCTTCTCCTTGGTCAGGAACAGACCGGTCGACTCTACGATATACTCGGCGCCGACTTCGTTCCACTTCAGGTTTGCGGGATCCTTCTCGGCGGTTACGCGGATCACGTTGCCGTTCACGATGAGCTGGCCCTTCTCCACGTTATAGTCGATCGTACCGTTGAAACGGCCGTGTACCGAGTCGTACTTGAGCATGTAAGCCATGTAGTCTACCGGAACGAGGTCATTGATACCTACAACCTCAATGTCTGCATTGTTGCATGCAGCGCGGAATACCAGACGGCCGATACGACCGAAACCGTTGATACCAACTTTGATCTTTGACATAGTTTTATGATTTATTTGTTAATAAAAAAATGCACTATTTTTTCACTGCGCAAAAGTACATACTTTATGTATATTACGCAAATAAAAAATTAAATTTTTTTAGGAACCCGGCTGCCTACTTTGCAGCCAGCTTGGCCTTTTTGGCCATCGCCGAGGCGAATACGAAATCGTTGAGTTCCGGGTTGTCGGCATGCAGGATATCGTCCTTGGTACCCTCCCACCACTTGCGACCTTCGTGAATGTATACAATTTTCTCGCCGATCTCCATGACCGAGTTCATATCGTGCGTATTGATGATCGTCGTGATGTTGTACTCGCGCGTGATTTCGTGGATCAGGTTGTCGATGACGATCGAGGTCTGCGGGTCGAGGCCCGAGTTGGGCTCGTCGCAGAACAGGTAACGCGGGTTGAGCACGATGGCGCGGGCAATGGCCACGCGTTTGATCATTCCGCCCGACAACTCGGCGGGATAGAGGTGGTTGGCGTCTTCCAGCCGCACGCGCTGCAAGCAGAAATCCACACGTTCCATCTTCTCTTTCTCGCTCTGCGAGGTGAAGAGGTCGAGCGGCAGCTTGACGTTTTCCTCGACGGTCGAAGAGTCGAGCAGCGCCCCGCCTTGGAAAATCATGCCGATGTCCTTGCGGATGGCGCGCCGCTCGCGGAAATCGAGACGCGTGAAATTCGTATCGTCGTACCACACGTCGCCCGAATCGGGTTCATGCAGCCCTACCAGCGTTTTCAGCAGCACGGTCTTGCCCGAACCGCTGCGCCCGATGATGAGGTTGGTCTTCCCGGTCAGGAACTCGATCGAGATGTCGTCGAGCACCACGCGCCCGTCGAACGATTTGGTGATGTGCTCGGCACGTATCATATCAGCAGGACTTGCGTAAGGATCAGGTTAAAGATCATGATTACCACGGAACTGGCCACCACGGCGCGCGTCGAGGCGGCGCCCACTTCGAGCGAATTGCCCTTGGCAAAGTAACCGTAGAACGCCGAAATCGAGGTGATGATATAGGCGAACACGGCGGTCTTGATAAGCGAGTAGACGATCGAATAGGGCTTGAAGTCCATCAGCAGTCCGTCAACATAGTCGGCCGGGATCATGATGCCGGTCAGATAGGCGATGGCCCAGCCGCCGATGATTCCGATGGCGATGCTGAGGATCGTCAGGAACGGGAAGAAGACCACCGCGGCGACGATCTTCGGCAGGATGAGGTACGAAGCCGAATTGACACCCATGATCTCCAGCGCGTCGATCTGTTCGGTAATGCGCATCGTGCCGATCTCCGAAGCGATGCTCGAACCGACCTTGCCGGCCAGGATCAGCGCCACGACCGTCGACGAGAATTCGAGGATCATCGTCTCGCGCGTGGCGTAACCGACCAGCGAACGGGGGATGAACGGCGAATCGAGGTTGATGCACATCTGCAGGGTGATGACCGCACCGATGAATACCGAAATAATGGCCGTCAGGCCGATCGAGTCGATTCCCAGGGACTCCATTTCGTAAATGATGCGCCGGCGGTAGATGGCAGCCTTCTCCGGACGGGAAAAGACCTTTCCCATCAGCATGAAATAACGGCCGATCAACTCAAATATCTTCCACATGGCGCTACTCCTCTCCGGGCTCCTTGGTCTCTTCGAATTCGACATAGTCGCCTACGTCGCGCGAGACCCGTTTCTCGGGCGTTTCCGAGGTTTTATATACCTTCACTTCGCCTTCGCGACCCTTGCGAGGCTCCCCTGCAAAGGGCGAGCCGAAGCCCTGTCCGCCGAAGCTCCCTTCGCCGAACTGTTCTTCCATCCGGCGGCGCATCTTATAGACGCGCCAGCGGAACAGCAGGATCGCCGCTACTACCAATACGATGACTCCCATAATGAAATAGAGAAAAAAAAGTGCGATCCCCCTGAGCAGCGCCGGGGCGCCGACAGCCAGGATGAGGATGACCAGGGTCGTCAGCGGATTGCGCTGCACGAACCTCACCAGGCCATCTATGATCGCTGTCAGAAAATTCATTGCATTTTCGGTTTACAACCCTACAAAGGTAGGGAAAATTATGCGTATTTCAATTAAATGTCGTAAATTTGGTGCCGGAACTTTGCCGGCGGGCGGGGCAAAGCCTTCGGGCAGGCCCTGCCGGGCGCAGGCGGAGTCCGGACGCCGGAGGCGTATTATATAAAACCATACATAAATCCATGAACTCCAATCCGCTCAACAGCCTTACCGCCATCTCCCCCGTCGATGGCCGCTACCGTAATACAACGGGGAAATTAGCCGATTATTTTTCAGAACAGGCGCTCATCCGCTACCGCATCCGCGTCGAAGTGGAGTATTTCATCGCGCTGTGCGAGTTGCCGCTGCCCCAGCTGGCGGACATCGACCATACGAAATTCGCAGCCCTGCGCGCCCTGTACCTCGATTTCGCACCGGCCGACGCCGAGCGCGTGAAGGAGATCGAATCGGTCACCAACCACGACGTCAAAGCCATAGAGTACATCATCAAGGAAAAAATGGACAGCCTCGGACTGGGGGCTTACAAGGAATTCGTACATTTCGGCCTCACCTCGCAGGACATCAACAACACGGCCATCCCGCTCTCGCTCAAAGACGCCATGGCAGGGGTTTACTACCCGGCCGTCGAAGAGGTGCGCGACAAACTGGCCGCCTTCGCCGACGAATGGCGCGACGTGCCGATGCTGGCCCGCACCCACGGCCAGCCGGCCTCCCCCACGACGCTGGGCAAGGAGTTCATGGTCTTTGTCGAACGCGTGGAGAAACAGCTCGCCATGCTGCACGACATCGCGGTGCCTGCCAAATTCGGCGGCGCGACAGGCAACTTCAACGCCCACCGGGCAGCCTACCCGCAGTACGACTGGGTAGCCTTCGCCAACAAATTCGTGGGCGAAACGCTGGGGCTCTGCCGCTCGCAATATACCACGCAGATCGAGCATTACGACAACCTCGCGGCGATCTTCGACAACATGAAGCGCATCGACACCATCCTGATCGACCTCTGCCGCGACATGTGGACGTACATCTCGATGGAATACTTCAAACAGCAGATCAAGGCGGGCGAAGTCGGTTCGAGCGCCATGCCCCATAAGGTCAACCCCATCGACTTCGAGAACGCCGAGGGGAATTTCGGCATCGCCAACGCCGTCTTCGGACACCTCGCTTCGAAGCTCCCCGTTTCGCGCCTGCAACGCGACCTGACGGATTCGACCGTGCTGCGTAACATCGGCGTCCCCATTGCCCATGCGGCCATCGCGCTCCGCTCGCTAATGAAAGGCCTGAACAAGGTAATCCTCAACCGCGAAGCCCTCGAGCGCGACCTGGCGAACAACTGGGCCGTCGTAGCCGAAGGCATCCAGACCATCCTGCGCCGCGAAGGTTATCCCAAGCCCTACGAGGCGCTCAAGGCCCTGACCCGCACCAACGCTCATATCACGCACGAGTCGATCGCCGCGTTCATCGAGACGCTCGACGTGGCCGAGGCCGTGAAAGAGGAGCTGCGCGCCCTCTCGCCCTCGACCTACACGGGCATCTTCCGGTAACCCTTACGGAAAATATCCCGCAGGGGCGCAGTAATACCCCGCAACGGCGCAAGGCCCGGAATCATGTTCCGGGCCTTTGTCTTTGGCATACGTTTTGCGAGAGGATAGTCAACTGCGGACAGCAACCGCAGTGAGGTTTCTTCATTTATTTAAGTTTGGGTTAGTAGTTTTAGGAGGGCAATCCTCCAAGGGCAGCAGGCAATCGTGAGATTCCCTGCTGTCTTGTTATATATTGTCCTCCACCCGTTCACTCCGGCACCCTCACCCCCGATTTATCGCACTTTCAGGCAAGACGGATAAAAAAAAATTTGGATTTTATTGGCAGAAAGGTTATTTTTATCCCGTCACATATTGCACGGCCGCCCCGTAAACCCGATTGAATATCCAAAGACGACCGGCCCTGCGCCCGAACAACAGTATTAACCCACTAATTTCCAAAGTTTAACCACTATGATCAAATCTTTCCTGTCATGGGGAACGGCACTGTTGGTGCTGTGCTCTGGTCTGCTAAGCTCATGCGACGACAAAAACGAGGGGGGGGGAAATCCTGACCCAAGCGTCACGCTCGCCATCGGCGACGCCGCATTCAACTCCCTGAAATTCACGCTCACACTCAAGGATGCGGACAAATGCAGCTACATCTGCACCAAGGCGTCCGAAGCCGTGCCTGCGGCAGCGACGATCATCGCCGAAGGCCAGTCCGTAAGCGCATCGGGCGTCGTCGAGATCGCCGGCCTCGAACCCAACACGGCCTACCGCCTCTCCGCCGTCGCCCTGAAAGGCAACATCAACGGTAAGGTCAGCTCGATCGAGCACACCACCTCGGCACCCGGCGTACATCCCGCGGTCGTCCTGACACCGGGCCAGTCCACCACAACGACCCTTACGTTCAACGCCGCCCTGACCGACCCAGAAACCGCAGCCTATGTCTGCCTCGAAAAGACCGAGGGGCTGACCCTTCCCACGGCCGAGGAGATACTGCGTGACGGCAAAGCCATCGCACAGACGGGCGATATCCTTGTCGAGAACCTGAAACCCTCGACCACCTACGTCATCGCGGCAGCTGTCGCCAACACCGGGATCTACTCGGAAGTCAATAGCATCGTGATGGCAACCGGAACGCCGACGCCCGTGGTGACGCTGACAGCGGGAGCCACAGCCCCGACGACACTCACCTTTACGGTAGGCCTCGCCGACACGGAGAAGGCCGCCTACGTATGCCTCGAAAAAGCGGACGGCACGCCTGTCCCGACGGCCGAAAAAATCCTCACCGACGGTACAGCCATCGCACAGGCCGGGGAGATCACCGTAGACAACCTGAAAGACGGCACCACCTATGTCATCGCCGTCGCAGCATCCAACAAAGAGGTCTATTCCGAAGTCAAGTCGATTGAAATGGCCACCGACAAGGATTTGAGCGGCCCGGCCGTCTTCGACCGCCAGGTAGCCGGCGGCTATTATGGTATTCCCGAAGGTGGCCGATACGGTGAATACCTCGTCATATTAGCCGACGGCGAGGCCGTAGGTGCCGACGGAGTGTATGCGACCATCGGAGCCGGGCGTACCATGAGCCTGAACCTCTATCAATTTACTCCCACGAATATGAATAACATCGTCCTGCCGGATCGCACCTACAAATATGCCACCGACAAATCCATTTCGACATTCCACCCGGCCAAGACCTACTGCATGGTCAACGACGGCAAGGGGAATATCACGAAAGTGGAATTCAAGGCAGGAACGATCGCTGTGACAAAGTCCGGCTCGACCTTTACGGTCAAGGCCACGCTGACCACGACCGACGACAAAGAGTTCACGGCCAGCTACACCGGCCCGATTACGATCGAGGACAAGACAGCCGTCAAAATCGAGCCCCTGCCCGACCTCGAAAACGACGTCACGAACGCAACTTTCATCCGCGCACTGGCTAAATACTATAACAACGATGCCGGCACGGCAAACGACTGCGTCGTAAACCTCTACGATGTCCAGCCGACGGTCAACGACGATTACGACTACCTCATAGGGGCCGGGCATATGGTATCGCTCTACCTGACGACCGCACTTTCCGAAGAAATGGTACTCCAGGAAGGAACCTACACGGTGTCCGACACAGGCACGCCGGGCACCTACGCACCGGGCGAGCAGATAGAGTTCATGGACTCCATGCTGGCCATGGGAACCTATTGCGAGGAACGCAACGCCTCCAACGAATCGGTTTACGGGTTCATCACGTCCGGCACGGTGACAGTCACGAAGGTCGGCACCAACTACCGCTTCGTACTCGACTTTACGACCGACAAAGGCCGCAAGGTCAGCGGCACTTACGAAGGCGCCGTGGAGATGAGGGACAAACGCAAGTAGAAATAATCCCCTTGCCACAACCCGGGATTACCGGAAACAGCACACGCAGGATGTCCGTGGGGACATCCTGCAGTTGTTTATACCCTTTCCCGCCGGCATGTATCATAGGCCGCACCCCCGCCGCACACACAAACGCCTTTCCGACACGGCGCCGCGGCACGGGATTTGCAACATACCGGGTAACTGCGGAACAGCAACCGCAGTGAGGTTTCTTCATTTATTTAAGTTTGGGTTAGTAGTTTCAGGAGGGCAATCCTCCGGAAGGCAGCAGGCAATCGTGAGATTCCCTGCTGTTTTTTTGCGCCCCGTCCGCAGGCGGTCAACACGCAGGCGCAGAGGAGCCCGCGGGGCGCGGAAACGCCCGCATAAACCATGCACACGCCCGAAAAAACATCAGCCCGGCCGCGTTGCGGCACAGAAACTGATTGACGGCCAGTTGTAAAACACAATTCCACATCATGGCAAAACGTAAAAATATCACCACGACACAGCTCGCCCTGATGACCGCGGCGGCGGTTATCAGCCTGCGCGGACTCCCGATGATGGCGCAGGAGGAGCTGACGATGTTCTTCTACATCTTTTTCGCCACGTTCCTGTTCCTGATCCCGGCGGCGCTGGTAGGTGCCGAACTGGGAAGCGCCTTCGCCTCGAAGGGCGGCGGGGTCTACACCTGGGTCAAGGAGGCGTTCAACAAACACCTGGGGTTCACGGCCATCTTCCTGCAATGGATCCAGAACGTCGTATGGTACCCCACCGTGCTGGGCTTTGCCGCAGCCTCGATCGCCTATATGATCGGGATGCCCGGCCTGGCGCAGAACGGACTTTTCGTGGGGCTTTTCTCGATCGCCATGTACTGGTGCGCCACGCTGGTCACGCTGCGCGGCACCTCGGCCATATCGGGCATTACGAGCAAAGGGTTTCTGATCGGCACGGTGCTTCCCGGCATCGTCGTAATCGTCATGGCCGTCATCTGGATGGCCGGAGGCAACCCCGTCGCACTGGAGCACATCCCCGACACCGTCAGCCAGGTCGTCAATATCGACGCGGCGCACCACGTGCATCCGCGCCTCTTCCCGCACATCACGGGCATGAGCGACATCGCATTCCTGGCCGGGATACTGCTGCTCTTCGCCGGCGTCGAGGTACACGCCGTACATGCCCCGGAGCTCGATAAGCCGCAGACCCAGTTCCCGCGCGCCATGTTCCTGGCGGCGCTGATCTCGTTCGGGCTCTTCACGCTGGGTGCGCTGGCCGTGGCGATCATCACCCCCTACGACCAGATCAACCTCCAGTCGGGGCTGTTCACCACGTTTCAGATCGTCTTCGACCACTACCACATCGGCTGGCTCTCGAACGTCATGGGGCTGCTCGTGGCATTCGGCGCACTGGCCGGCGTCATGTCGTGGATTTCGGGCCCGAGCCGCGGCCTGCTGTGGACGGCCCAGGAGGGTGTACTGCCCTGTTTCCTGCAAAAGACCAACAAAAACGGCGTGCAGGTCAACATCCTCGTCATACAGGGCTGCATCGTCACGCTGCTCTCGTCGCTCTACATCGTCATGGACGACGTGAGCGTGGCGTTCTTCCTGCTGAGCGCACTAACCGTAGGGCTCTACCTGGTGATGTATATGATGATGTACGCCGCGGGCATCCGCCTGCGCTACACGCAGCCCGGCCTCACCCGCAGCTACCGCGTTCCGGGCGGGAACGCCGGCATGTGGGCCGTCGGGGGCATCGGGTTTCTGGCCGTGCTCTTCTCGTTCATCGTCACCTTCTTCCCGCCGTCGCAGCTGCCCGTAGGCAGCCCGGCCACCTACACGTGGCTGGTAGTCGTCGGCACGCTCGTATTCCTCTCCATGCCGTTCATCATCAGCTTCGCGATGGATCGCAGGAAAGGCGCGAATACCACGGGCAGCGGGAAATAGCCACCGGCACGCCCCGGATCGCACGGAACCGCAGGGGCCGGCATCTCCGCCCCCTGCGGTTCCGTATTTCTCTCCCGACACCTCCCTGCCTGCCGCAGCGGCAGGTCGGCTTCCCAGCCCCGCCCCGGTTATCGCTCCGGATCCGGATATCGCCCAAAGACACGACCCCGGATTCTCTAAAACTCAACGGTGATCCCCAGCGTAGGGATAAGCGACCCGCTCTGCTGCCCGATATACTTCATGCGGTAACGCTGTTCCGCCGCCGGGGCCTGGGGGTTCTCCACCACGCCCGTCGACATCAGCACGTCGGGACGGCGGAGTTTGCTGCCCGTCACGTTCTGCAGGTCGATGTAAAGGCCGAGCATACAGCGGCGGAAATAGAAGGTTTTGTCGATACGCAGGTCTACCTGCGCAAAGGTGTCGAGCCGCCCGTCGTTGTAACGCCCATAGTCATAGTACGGGCGCCCCTGGGCGTCCCAGGCTTCGACCAGCGACGATTTTTCGACATCGTAGGGCGTATAGGGCGTCCCGCCCACGGCGCTCAGGCGCGCCCCGACGCTCCAGTTGCGCGGCAGGTCGTACGTGCCGCTGAGGTTCGCCACGAAACGGCTGTCCCAGGCCGATACGATATACTCCGATGCGGCATCGGCACGGTACTCGCTGCGGAACAGGGTCACCGAACCGACGAGGTTGACCCTCCCGGGTATCTGCCAGCGTGCCATCGCCTCGACCCCGTACGACCGCCCGACGGCCGTCGGGCGCAGCGCTTCGTTGCCAACCACGCCATAGTCGTCGCCTTTGCACGAGAGCGGGATGCCGTCCGAGACGGAAAGCGGGATATTCCCGTATTTCTTGTAGAACCCCTCGACCGAGACGACCAGGCGGTCGCGCAGGCGCCATCCGCCTCCGACGCTGATCATTCCCACGCGCAGGTAGTCCAACGCCTCGTTCACCAGCGCCCCGTCCTGCTTGAACCCCAGGGCCGTATAGGGCGGCAACTGGTAATAAAGCCCGGCGCTTCCGCTCAGCGACCACCCTTTGCCGAGCTGGTATGAGACCGACGCCCGAGGCGAAAGCTGACGCCAGAACTTCGCCATGCGCGCGGAATAGTCGGCCCCGTCGGCACGCACGCCGACCGACGCCGTGAAGCGCTTGTCCGCCGAGGCATAATCCGCGCCGGCGAACAGGCCCCAGCCCACGATCCCCAGCCGGGTACGGTAGTCCGAGAGCACCGCCTCATCGGTGAAAAGCCGCTGCTCGGTACGGTTCGTATAGCCCGAATAGCTCAGCTCGGCACCTTCGCGCACCGTCCAGCGCCCCAGATAGCTGCGGTTTTCAGCGCGCAGCGTGGTCTTCTGCTCCACGGAGCGCAGCCGCAGTGTCAGGTTGTCCTCCGACGAGTCGTCGTTACCGCGGTATTTGAGGTTGCGGTTATTCAGGTAGGTGTGCCCGAGCGACACGGTCTGCACATGGCGGCCCGCATAGTGGCGCCATGCGGCCCCGACGGTGAAGGTCTCCTGGCGGATGCGGGGCAGGTAACTCAGCAGGTACTCGGCATCTTCACCCTCCTCGTCGAGGTTGAGTTTCATGTTGTCGAAGCCCGCCAGCCCCAATACCGTCAGCTCGTCGTGCTCCGAAAGGCGCGTCTTGACCTTCAGCTGCCCGTCGATGTAGTTCGGCAGGAAAGGCAGGCCGATCATCTTGAACAGCAGTTGCAGGTAAGACTGGCGCAGCGAGAAGAGGTAGGAGGTTTTCTCGCCGATATGGCCGCTCCCGCTCAGCGACACCTCCGAAGCCCCGAGCGTCGCCTTGAAAGTCTGTTTCTCGGGATTCCCGTCCCGCAGCCGGATGTCCAGCACCGAGCTCAGCGCCCCGGAACGGTCGGCCGGGAAAGCCCCGGTGTAGAAATTGATCTCGCGGATCAGATCGGCATTGAGGATGCTCACGGGGCCGCCCGTGGCGCCCTGCGTGGCAAAGTGGTTGATATTGGGGATTTCGATGCCGTCCAGATAGAACTTGTTTTCCGACGGGCCGCCGCCGCGTACGATCAGATCGTTGCGATAGCCCACGGGCGAGAACGACACGCCGGGGTACGAACGTACGATACGCGACACGTCACGGTTGGCGCCGGGGCTCTTCTCGATCTCCCGCACCCCGATGACCTGCAACCCGACGGGGCTTTCGGCCGTGGCGCGGAACGGCGAAGGCACGACCGTCACGGCTTCGAGCTGCGTGGCATCCTCCTCCATTTCGATTTCGATGAACGGCGTGGCGGCCGAAACGAGGTATTCGGGCGTGACGACGGTCTTGTACCCCACGGACGAGGCCGAGAGGCGGAAAATACCCGCCTGCACCCGCTCGAGGCGGAAGCGTCCCAGCGAATCGGTCGATGCGCCGCGTTGTTCCTGTCCGACGGGCACTACGGCGGCATAGGCGACCGGCCGGCGCGTCAGGCGGTCGATCACCCGGCCGCTGACGGCATAGGCGCCGCCCTGTGCCCTTACCGCAGAGGCGAGGCACAACGCCGCAAGAGCGAAAAAAAGTTTTATCCGCAATGCAGGAGACATGATTTTGCAAATGTATAAAATTAAGGCGGATTCCCGCCGATCGGGCGAAAAAATTTCGTATGTCCCGAATTTTCCGCACCGGGCTTCCGCTCCAATAATAAAGCCATTTCCACCAGGATGCAATTCAGAACATTATTAATCCGATAACGGAACAAGCGAAAAGACAAGAAAAATCGCTCCGGATTCTTACCCCTTCCGGCAAGGGTATTATTATATTAATATAATAATAAAATCCAATGCAAGTTTTTTTTCGATTTTTTGCATCAAAAAAAACATCACAAAAAGCTTGGATTTCAACATATTGTCCCTACCTTTGCCGACACGATCGCGGCAGTGAACACCCCTGTCGGCAATACAGCCGGATCCGAAAGCAGGCTGTACCGATTATTTTCGACGCAACATATACCGACCATTTTCCCGCCGGACAAGCCGGCAAAATTGCAGTGCATACACACGCTGTCAGGGAGCCGATTCCGAATACTTTGGGTCGTTTAGAATTGATGAAACAAAACTTCAATTATAAAAAAGATAAAAGTTATGAAAAAGCAACATTACACAGCCGAAATCCCAGTTTCCAACCCGTACAATTTTGCCGCGTTCGAAGACCTGATCGCCAACATCCAGTCCGGTTACAACGAAGAAAAAAGGCTGAAGAACGCAGCTTTCGAATTCATGATCAATAAAGGCATATACGTCGACTTCCACGAATGGCTGCATAACCCGGCCCGGCAGCACCAGAGCGAAAATATCCGGGGACGGTTCCGTATGGGTACCGCCGCAACCACCCGGATCGCAAAATTTTTCAGGCGATAAATGCCCCCGCGCCCGCAATAACGCTCCGGCCTGCATTTCAGAGGGCCGTCACCCTATAGCGCATCCCCGGCTACGGATCGTGTGACTACTGAAAAGGGATAGAGAATAAGCCCGTTCCGAAAACATCCGGAGCGGGCTTATCGCATATAGAGTGGCTCCCCGTTATTCGATCACGGGCAGGGCACGCGGCTCGCAGGCCCACCGCGTCCCGTCGATCCGGTTCCCGGAGACCGTAATGGCGAAAATATTGATGTCGGCATCCTCGGGCAATGTCAGCTTTCCGGCTCCGGGGGCGATATCGAACCCGAGCCTGTAAAGGTACGTGAAGGTATAGGCATCGTTCCGGCCGTTCATCTTGTGCCGGTGGTTCCCGATATGGGCGATCGTTCCGTCCTTGACGAACGATTTGGTCTTGCCGGCCCAGGCCCACTGGGCGCGGAAGCCCGAGTAATAGGGCACGACAGCCTCGTATTTGCGGCCGTCGACGTCGAATACGGCCTTGCGGTCGCCCCTGGACGACGATGCGAGGATGTAGACCTTGTTGTAATCGCCCTGCGGCAAATCGACCGTGACGGCCTCCTTGCAGTTCAGCACGTTTTTCACGTCGGGTTCGCCGCGGCGGTATTCGATGCCGCCATGGACGATCACTTCGGGCATGAGCTCGGCAGCATAGGAGTTGCACTCCTTATCCACCTTGGCGACGGACTTGAACGGGTCGCTCGAAATGGAGTTCTGGTTTACAGGGAAATCCACAAAGGCATTCTCGATCGCAGGGGCGGCCACGGGAGCCTCCGCCAGCGTAATCTTATAGGTCTTGGGCGCGAAACGCCCGGCATCGACGAGCAGCCGGTTGCCTTCGAATCGTGCTTCCCCGACCGGCTCCTCGATTCCGTTCACCTCCTCGGCCGAAACGATCCGCACGGGGAAAGCCAGCTCGGCGCCGCGCACCTCCCGGCCCGTTGTTTGGAATACGCGGACGATATAACCGCTGCCGTCCTCGGCCTTCTTAAGCGCCTTGACGGCGATCTGCGGGGTCGAAGCCGCGACAAAAGAGAACCTGCGTCCCAGCTTCCCGGGGTGCTTCGGCGTCGTGAAGCTGAGGAGCGGCTGGTTGAGCAGCTCGCCTTTCTCCACCACCCCGGCGCGGTTATGGTCGCCATCGTGCCCGACGAGCGAGTAAGTCATCGTATGGCGTCCGAAATCCAGATCCCGTTGGTCGGCATAGCGTTTCTCGGTCGAAGGCGTATGCAGCAGACTCAGGCGCAGGGTATTGTCGGCGGGTTTGTCCCAGCCGTATTTCGAATCGTTCAGAACGGCGATGCCATAGTCCCCGTCCGAGAGGTCTGCCCAATGATGGGCGAATGTTTCGTGCGCCCGCTGGTGGTTGGTGGGACGGCGCTGGTTGCCGATGCCGATGTCGTAGACGGCCTCCTCGGCGGAAACGGACATCGGGAATTCGGCCTTGAGCAGGGCGTCGGGCGTCTTCCAGTCAATGTCGGCCACGATATCGATACGCTCGTCGTCCCCGCCGTCGGTCAGGCGGATATACTGCACCAGCCGGGAATCGCCGTACCGCCGTTCTACTTTCAGGGAGGCCCGTGCGGCGCCGCACTCCGCCACGCTGATCCGGACATCCGTATCCACGGGTTCGGGTGTCTGGTCGAGCGTCGCCTTGTGGATCTCCCATGCCGGATAGCGGTTCGACACATTGGGGGTCAGCACCGCAAGGCGGAAGGCCTTGCCTTTTTCGACCAGGTCGCGGCCGTTGCGCTTGTCAATGACCGAGGCGATGTCGCCGTTCGCATCGAGCGTCACCTTATAGACCCAGTTCTCGAGCGTATTGCCCGAGGCCCTGAGCACCTTGCCCTTGCCGGCCTTGCCGGCCCTCACGTCGTATACCGCATAGCTTACGGGTTCCATCGCGGCGGCAAACAGCACGGTCGCCCTGGCACCGTCGCGGGCAACGATCTGCGCAGGAACGGCCTTCCCGTCCGGCGCATAAACGGCCACCCCTTCGGCCTCCGCAGGCAGGTCGACCGTCGCCTCGACAAGGCTCCTGCGCGAATAAGCGGCGGGGTTATAAACCAGTACCGGACTTCCCTTCGCGCGCGTGTCCATTACGGATGCCGCAGCCCCGGCCGATGCGAGGATCACATCGCAGAATTGCCCCTGCGCCAGAAATTCGTCGTTCCAGGAGTAGGTATACGCCTCCCAGATGCTGGTTCCCGTAAGGTCGTCGTGGAACTGGTGCCAGAGGAAACGCTTCCAGGCATCATTGAGCGCCTCTTTCGGATAAGGGACGGCTCCCATCCAGTCGGCGATCACGGCCGAACGCTCGGCGGCATCGGCCAACTGCTCGTTACGGCGGTTGTAACGCTTCATCTCGGCCTGGGAGGTATAACAGCCCGGAGCGTGGACGTCGAGAGGCATCTCCCCGACGAACACCGGGAGTTCCGGATGGTTCCCGTAGGGCATATAATCCTCGTAGAGCTGCGAGGACGTGGCGCTGACAAGCTGCACGGGCCCCTTGCCGTTCGTAATCCCCTCCTCGAGCAGCTGGATGCTGCGGGGCAGGGCCGAGCCGCCGTGGTCTCCGGCTCCGTTTGCCAGTTTGTTGCCATAGTACCGGTAAGCGATGCCGAAAGGCGACTTCCGGGCACTTTCGGCCAATTCCTCGTTGGCGCTCAGATCCCCTTCGGGAAACTCGTTCCACGAATAGCGTCCCGGCTCGAGCGCCACCATGATGCGGGCGCCGTCGACCCCTTCCCAGAGCCCGATCGGAAACGGGGTTTTGGAGTCGCCGACAAGCGGCTCGGTGCGCCACGACAATTTCTGCGTCGAGAAACCGATCAGGCCGCAGTGGTGTCCCAGCGTCGGCATGACCTGGCTGAATCCGAAACAGTCGGGCAGGAACATATCCTTCGACTTGATGCCGAACTCCTTTTTATAAAACTCCTGTGCAAGCAGGATGTTGCGGATAAACGACTCCGACGACGGCATGTTCGGGTCGTTGGCCTCGAACGAAGCCCCCGAAATGTTCCATCGCCCGTCGGCTACGAATTTCCGGATGCGCTCGAAGAGATGCGGATAATACTCCTTGATCCATTCGTACTTGACGGCGCCTTCGAAATTGAACACGTAATGCGGATATTTTTCGAGCAACGCCAGATTCTGCACGGCCGTATTATATAGGTAATCGTCGATCGTGGCTTTCACGTCCCACCGCCACTGCGTGTCGAGATGGGAATTGGAGACCATATAGACCTTGTATTTTTTCCCGGAATCCTGCGCCGACGTATCCGACGGGCTTCCCGCCAAAAACAGCGCGAGGACGATTCCGATAAATCGCATGATTTTCATATTTGATTGTTTTAATATTGAATGATGGAAAGAGGATGGAAGTTGACCGGACTTCGACTACGCTGCGGACAAAAGTAATAAAAGACAAGATAAATAACAACATAAACACAACAAATAATCAAAAATAAATTTCCTTTTAATCTCTTTTTAACACTTGTATTAAAATAAAACTTATATATTTGTCATATCTTAAAGCCTAAAAACGATGGAAAAGAAATTCCGGACTCTTTCGGCCTACCTCCCCAGCAGGAGACCGTCCATACCGCCCGCCCTGCCGTTCGCCCTGCAAAACGGGTACGGCATCCCCGCGGCCGGTCAGGGTATCGTCGTCGGCACCACCGGCCGTACTTGCCCTGCGACAGCCTCCGGCCGGGTGACCGACGCAACCGCACACCAGGCATCCGGGGATGCCCTAAGCGGCGACTGCAATTGCGCCCCGATGGCCCGGGCCAGCTCTACCGCAGCAACAAGGCTGACGGCGGCATACTGAGACAGCACCAAAAACGCCGCCGTCCGGGCACAAGCCCGTACAGTCTCGATTTTATAATGTATATTTGTAGTAACACAACCTAATCCTCGACCAGATATGAACCGTTATTTCTTTCTGCTTACCGGCCTTCTGATCTGCTGTTACGTCCCGATTAACGACGTTACCGCCCGCACAATGCGTGGGGGGGGGATTTCCCTCTTTTAATTTCGGTAACCGGCAACATCCTGCCGGAGCAAATTGTCCGCTACGCCCCGAACGGCGACCAAGCCGGCAAAAGCAACACTGACCCCGAGCCGGCAACGGCGGGGGACACCCAAGCCCGAAACCCGCGAAAAAGCAAAGCCACGCTGCCGGCCATCGCAACGGGCGCACTTCTTCTACTGGCGGCCGTCTCGCTCGCCTTCAGGAAAAAACACCAGATCAAACAGTTGCGTACGCAACACGCGCAAACCAGCGCCCGGCTGCACGAACTCAGCGAACAGCTCGCCGCGAGCAGCCTCCGCCACGAAACAGCCACCCGGGCACTCTCCCAGGCCAACACCATCAAAGACAAATACCTGCGTTACTACATGCAACGCAGTACGTTCTATATCAACAAATTAGAACGTCATCGCACACACCTCTACAAGACTGCGCTCTCGTTCGGACAGGAGCGCCTTTTGCGTGAGCTGCGCTCGCCTACGCCCATCGAGCAGGAATACAAATCGTTCTTCCACGAATTCGACCGGGTATTCCTATCGCTTTATCCCGATTTCGTGGAAAAAGCCAACGCACTGCTGCGGGACGGGGAGCAAATGAAAACGCCCGGCCTCAACACCGAATTCCGGCTGCTGGCCGTGATCCGGCTGGGCATCACGGGCAACAGCGAAATCGCCCAGTTTCTGCATATCTCCATAAATACGGTCTACACCTACCGCAACCGGCTGCGTAACTCCGCCAAATGCCCGCCCGCCGAATTCGAGCGCCGGATCATGGAGATCGTCTGACAGCCGGAAATCGCGCACCGGCAATTCATACGGGATTCATATAATAACACCCGGGTATCGGAAATAACATGCTTTCCACCAGCCCATTATCGGAAATACGCATTCATATTTCATTTTGATGCTGTTGATACATATTTTCCAAAAGCATACTTTTACAAACAACAAAGCGGAATTTCTTCTGAAATAAACACAAAAGAATACAATAAGAAATCCATAACAACTCTATTTGATTTTCATTCATCTTTCATTTAATATCTTTTTCTCAACCTTTAAAATACAGAGATGCCTATGACAAAGTAAAGACTACGACCGGACTTACACGACTACGAACCATTCATTCATCCAAATATTCAACCCTAAAACTTTCATTTATGAGAAAATCTCTTCATTTTCTTATTTACATGCTTTTTGCCGCACCGCTATTGCTGTTCAGCTCCTGCGGCATCGAGGATGTAGAGGCAGAAGACGGTGCGATCGTATTCGAACTCTATGACACGGAGGGCAACCTGATCGAGGGCCTCCAGAGCATGCGGTTCGGCACGACGGCCACCTATACCTTAAAGAGTGCATTCGTCACCTACACGGTGGCCACCCCGCCCACAGGCTGGAAATGCACCGTGATCCCCAGCTCGCGGAGCTGTTCGGTCACCGCCCCCCCAGCCTCCGACCTGGGAGCCAAGGCCAGCGGCGACGTGGTCATCGAAATACAGTCGCAGGCAGGCCGCACGGAGACCTATACGCTCGCCGTAGCCGCCCTGGAAAACGACATCACACTCACATTCGACGAAGAGACAACCTCGAAGACCCATGTATTCTCCTACGGGAAGAGCATGGAATTCGAATTCACCAGCGAGAACACCGCGTCGCTCGACGTAAGCGTCCCCAAGGGATGGACTTACACGGCCGATGTCGATGCGGGTCTGCTGACCGTCACCGCGCCCACGCAGGAGGAGGCCGACCCGGCCATGGAAGGCAGCGTCAAGGTTACGCCGCTGAGCGTCCGCGGGACGGCCGGCGAGGGTTCGTCGATCCCCGTCGAACTCTCGACCAAGTTGCCCATCATCTCCTTTGCCGAGGCCGATTACAAATTCGCCTTCGGCGAGCAGCGCGACATTCCCTGTACCGTCACCAACGTAGCCACGTGCGACATCACGGCGCTCAAAGGCTGGGACATCGCACTCGACATCAAAAATTCGGTGCTCAAAGTCACGGCTCCGGCCGACGGCGCGGACTGCACCGGTGCGGGCACGGTCGAATTCGCAGCCGTTTCGGCGGAAGAGCTCACGGCATCGTTCAGCGTCCGCCTGAGCTGGAAGGGCATCTCGACCCCCGAAGAGTTCGTAGCCTTCGGCAACGCGGTGACCGAAGGGGCGCCGCTCGACGCCTACACCAACGGCGGCAGGATCGTCCTTGTCAGCGACATCGATCTGAGCGCCCTTACCCAAACCAGCTTCGCAGGCTCGGCCGCCAATCCGTTCAAAGGGACTTTCGACGGTCTGAACAATACGATCACCGTCAAGCTGGCGGATCAGGATTCGAAGGAACTCGGCCTGTTCCACACGCTCGATGCAACGGCCGAAATAAAGAACCTCTCGCTGGCGGGCAGCATGTCCGTATCGCAAGCCACCCCGGTAGTAGCCGGCACGCTGGCCGTCTATAACAACGGCGCGGCACTGACCAAAGTCACCAACAAGGCCACACTGTCCTTCTCCGGGGCGAAAACCGTCACCACGGCAGGTTATCTCGGCGGGCTGGTCGGCCTGGCGAACGTCGGTTCGGTCTACACCGATTGCCACAATACCGGCGAATTCATCGTCACGGGGACAGCCCGGACGGAGTTCATCGGCGGCATCGTCGCAGGCACCGCGGACAAAACGGAAGGATCGCTCGTGAACTGCACGAACAAAGGCAATTTCAGCTTCGACTTCCCGGGCGCCGTCGACACCGGCCAATACGGAGGATTGTTCGGCCATGCCGAGAAATCGAACTGGACGTTCAGCAACTGCACCAACGAAGGCACCTTCACCGTCACCTTCGCCGATCCCGGGCACCAGTTCCACTCGCTGGGCGGTATCCTGGCCACCGGCTACGGCGTATTCGACAATTGCGTCAACAAGGGCAAGATCATGTTCAACAACTCCAACGGCACGAAATATCGCCGCACGGGCGGTATCGTAGGCTGCGTCGGATCGGACGCAGGCCTGGGTTATACGCTCAGGATGACCAACTGCCGCAACGAGGCCGACATCGCGGCGTCGACGGCATCGGTCGGCGGTCTGATCGGCATTGCCGAAAAGGTGGCGTCGCCGGCCCTGATCGAAAACTGTGTAAACACGGGTAACATGACCAGCCCCACGATGGCCGACTACGACCTCTTCTACATGGGCGGCATCGCCGGCAAGGTCGCCGGAGCCTTCACGCTGAAGAACTGCATCAACCGCGGTAACCTCACGGCGGCCGTCGAGCGCGACATCGCGGGTATCGCCGTAGCCGGTGACAACAATGCCGTGTTCGACGGTTGCGAGAACTACGGCAACATTACGGTAGTGGCCAACCACAAAACCGACAAGTGGCGCCCGATCGTGGCAGGTATCGTCGCCATAGAAAATGACAAGGTCACCACAATCACCAACTGCACCTGCAAGTGCACCATCGATGCGACGCTCTACCAGGCGACCAGCGTCGGAGCGGTCTATGTCTTCCAGAAAACCTGGGAAAAGGGTGTCGAAGATACGAAGACCGTATGCGACGAGGCATCCAAAACCAACTCCGCGGAAACGACAATCAAAATCACGACAAGAGAGTAAAACCCAATAAGAATACAATACGGTTATGAATAAATATCATATAATAACACTGATATTGTGTCTGTTTTGTCTGGGAGGGGCCGCCACGGCCTCTCCGGACAGGACGGCAGCCGCCCCGGACACTCAGGCGCGTTCCTCGCAGCTGAAGGTCTCGGGTATCATCAAGGATGACGTGGGAAGCCCGCTGATCGGCGTGACCATCGTCGTCAAAGGCACCTCCTCGGGCAGCGTATCGAACTCCGACGGCAGCTATACAATCACGGTTCCCTACGCCGAAGCGACGCTGATGGTCTCCTACATCGGCTATGCCCCGCAGGAGATAGGCGTAAACAACCGCACGAGGATCGACATCACGATGGTCGAGGACAGCAAGGCGCTCGAAGAGGTCGTGGTGGTAGGTTACAACGTGCAGAAGAAGGAGACCATCACCGGTTCGATCTCGACGATCACCACCAAAGACCTCAAGCAGTCCCCCACGGCCAACATCAACAATGCGCTGGCCGGGCGCATGCCGGGCCTGCTGGTCAACCAGTTCAACGGCGGCGAACCGGGTAACGACGCCGCGCAGCTCAACATTCGCGGTAAATCGACCTACGGCAAGTCGGACGTCATCATGATCGTCGACGGCATCGAGCGCGACATGAGCTACCTCTCCCCGGACGAGATCGAGACGTTCACGATCCTCAAGGATGCTTCGGCAACGGCACCCTACGGTATCCGCGGCGCCAACGGCGTGATCATCGTCACGACCAAGCGCGGCCGAAAGGGTGAAAAGCCGACCGTCGATTTCAAGGCGTCGGTCGGTGTCAGCGAACCGATCCGCTACCCCGACTACCTGGGTTCGGCAGGCTATGCGACCCTCTACAACGAGGCGATGCTCAACGACAACCCCTCGCTGGATCCCGGCTCGGCATCGCTCTTCTCCCAGGAGACGATCAGCAACTTCCGCCGCGCCAAGGGCGACAACTCCGACGGCCTGGGCTACAACTGGGATTACTTCGACTACGCATTCAAACCGTCGATCCTCCAGGATTACAGCCTTTCGGTACGAGGCGGCACCGACCGCGCCCGTTATTTCATCCTCGGCAGCTACTACAACCAGGGCGGCAACTACAAGCATTCGAACTCCGACAACGTCAACAAGTTCCTGCGCTATAACTTCCGCGCCAACGTCGATGTCGATGCCACCAAGCGGCTGAAGATCTCGGTCGACCTGGGCGCCCGCGTCACGGAATACAACTACCCGGGCGCCACGGCGGCCAACATCATCTCGCTGGCCAACACGCAGCCCCCCTACCTGCCGATCATCCTGCCCAACAACCACAACGACGTCAACCAGGCCGATTTCGAGGAGAACGGCGGCTACCTGCTCTATGCCGACAACGACTACCGCTACAACATGCTCGGGCAGCTCAACCGCACCGGCTTCAGCAAACGTACGCGCCGCTACCTGCAGGGATCGTTCAAGCTGAGCCACGACCTGGACTTCATCACCAAGGGCCTGAGCGTCGCCGCCCAGTTCTCGTACGACACGTTCAACCAGCACACCATCAACAACAGCGTGCCGACCCACAGCACGGGCAACCTGACCTACCCGGGCTATTCGACCTGGATGCTCCCCACCGAATACAGCATCGACGAGTGGAAGAACAACGCCGACTACTGGATCAAGAACGGCACCTATGTAACCGCCAACCAGCGTACCACGGACGATGCGCAGAGCAACAGCATCAGCCACGGCTCGCCCGAAGGGACGTCGCGCTTCCAGGCGCGCCTGGACTACGCCCGCAAATTCGGCGACCACAACGTGTCGGGCATGCTGCTCTTCTACCTGCAGAACAAGGTCATCAGCAACCAGGTTCCCTTCCGCTACATGGGATTTTCGGGCCGCGCAACCTACGACTACCGGAACAAGTACCTCTTCGAGTTCAACATCGGCTACAACGGCTCGGAGAACTTCGCCCGCGGAAAGCGCTACGGCGTATTCCCGGCAGGTGCTGTCGGCTGGGTCATCACGCAGGAGCGATTCATGAGGGGCGTAAAGTGGCTCGACCACCTCAAGCTGCGCGCATCGTACGGTCTGGTGGGTAACGACCAGCTCTCGGGCAACCGTTTCTCCTACCTGCAGTACTATAAGTCGTCGGACGGCATGACCACCTATTTCGGCGAGACCGAGGCCGGCTATACCAGCTACCTGGTCGAGGGCGTGTTCGCCAACCCGAACCTGACGTGGGAGAAGGCCCGCAAGTTCAACTTCGGTATCGACGCCCAGTTCTTCAACCAGCGGCTGACCTTCACGCTCGATGTCTTCAAGGAGCACCGCTACGACATCCTCACCTCGCTCTCGGCAGATGACAAGGTCGGGTTCCCCTACATCGTCGGGCAGGTCGCCCCGATCGTCAACTCGGGTATCGTCGACAACCACGGCGTCGAATTCGAAATCGGCTGGAACGGTCATATCGGGCAGCATTTCCGCTACTACATCCGCCCGAACTTCACGTTCGCACGCAACAAGATAAAATACTGCAACGAAATCTCCTACATCGACAACAACGGCCGTGACTGCCCGTGGCGTTACCAGACCGGCAAACGCCTCGATGAGAATTTCTGCTACATCTTCGACCACTTCGTGGCCGACCAGGGCGAGGCCGACCGCCTGAACGCGATGAACGGCGGCAGCGGATTCGCCATCTGGGGGCCCGTACAGCCGGGCGACGTGGTCTACAAAGACCTCAACGGCGACGGTGTGGTCAACAACTACGACCGCGCAGCCATCGGCAACCCCCGTACGCCCGAGATCCAGTTCGGCATTCCGCTGGGACTCTCCTACAAGGGCTTCGACTTCAGCATGCTGTGGCAGGGCTCGGCGCTCTGCTCCGTACAGCTGAGCGGCCCGGCCGTATGGGATTTCCCGCTCTACGACCAGTCGCGTATCGGCAAGGTGCGCCGGATGCACCTCGACCGCTGGACGCCCGAAACGGCAGCTACGGCGAAATACCCCGCCCTGCACTACGGCATCCACAACAACAATAAACAGCAGTATTCGAGCCTCTTCCTCTACGACGCTTCGTACATCCGCCTGAAGAACGTCGAGATCGGTTACACGCTGCCCAAAGCCTGGACTTCGAAAGCCGGCATCCAGAACGTCCGCATCTACGTGCAGGGACAGAACCTGCTCACGTTCGACAACCTGGGCGACGTCGACATGGATCCCGAGATCAAGAACGGCGACGGCAGCTGGTTCCCCGTACAGCGTGTCATCAACATCGGCCTTAACATGACCTTCTAATCCAACAAAAACCAATGACAATGAAAAAAATCTTATATCTGCTCTGTAGCTGCTTTGCAGTCACGCTGATGGCTTCCTGCGAGGATTTCCTCGACAAGACCCCGCAGGGCGACAAAACGGATCAGGACATATTCTCGCGTTTCAACGAGACAGAAAGCCTGATCAACCGGCTCTACTTCTACGCCCGCGCCGCCGACCAGCCGCTCGTACACATCCGTTTCTTCAGCGACTCGGCGCTCACGGACGAATGCGAAGGCTCTTCGGCCGAGAACGGGTGGTCCAACAAGTTCAACGACGGCGACTGGGAACCGGGTTCCCAGCTCTACACCTCGTGCAACGCCACGACCAACTCCGGCGCCTGCCACACCTTCTGGCCCAAACTCTACGAAGACATCCGCTGCGCCAACGTCATCCTCGAAGGTATCGAGAAGTACAACACCCCGGATTCCGAGGCACGCCCCGGCACGCTTTCGCAGCGTATCGGCGAGGTGCTCTTCATCCGCGCCTACCTGCACTACTGCGTGCTGAAAAGCTACGGCGAATGCCCCTACGTCGACTATACGGTAAACCCCAACGCACTGCCGCCGTTCGAACGCGAGAACATCCATACGATCGTCGAGAAGATCTGCCGCGACTGCGACGAGGCCTATGCCCGCGTCCCGGCGCAGAACCTGATGGATCAGTTCGGCCGCGTGGAGAAAGGCGCCTGCCTTGCGCTGAAGGCCATGGCGCTCTGGATCGCAGCCACGCCGCTCTACAACGGGTCGACGCTCAAAGGCGACACCCGCAACTATGCGTCGGTCTACCAGTCGTACGACCCCGCGCGTTGGGACGCCGCAGCCGCAGCCGCCAAGGCCGTGATGGATTTCGAGGCCGAGGGGCAGAAACGCTACTCGCTCTACCAGGGTTCGCCCAAAAGCCAGACGACCGACTCGGGCGGCACGGATCAGAGCAACGGCGCGGTTTACAGCCGTCTTTGGGAGCTGTTCCACCGCACGATGAACGACGCCAAGAAGGCCGAATGGATCTTCTTCCACCTCCACTGCAAGACCGTGGGTTACCACAACGACATGTACCCGCCTTCGGCGCAGGGACAGGCACGCGAGGTACCCGTACAGGATCAGGTGGACGAATACGAGGTGATCGGCCCCGACGGCTACGGCTATCCGATCTATGCGCTCAAGCAGAATCACAAGGCGCTCTACGGCAGCCTGATCTCCGAGCAGGACATGGCCAAGGCCTATGACGACGGCAACCCCTATGTCAACCGCGACCCGCGTTTCTACCGCGACATCATCTACCACGGATCCATGTTCAAGGGCAAGTGGATCAACACGGCCACCGGAGCCGACGCCATCAACGCCGCCAACTCCACGTCGACGGGCTACTTCACCCGCAAATATTTCGACGGCTATTACACCAAGGGCATGTCGGGCAACTGGAACTTCGACGCGCCGCTGATCCGCCTGGCGACGATCTACCTGGTCTATGCCGAAGCGGTCACCCGCTCGAAGGGCGCCACCCCCGAGGTCTACAACCTGATGAACGAGCTGCGTGCCCGTTCGTTCATGGCCCCCATCCCGCCGGCCGCGCAGACCAACAAGGAGTTACTGCTCGACTACATCCTGCGCGAACGCCGCGTAGAGCTCTACCACGAAAAGAGCCGCTTCTTCTCGACGCGGTTCTACCTCGAACCGACCAGCCCCGAAGAACTGGCCAAGGATGCCCAGTGGAGTTCGATCCAGGGGACGAACGACCAGAAGGCACAGTTGTATTTCGACAAATACGGCGCCTACCCCAAGACGCAGCACCGCATCTGCGGCATGCGCCCCGTGGAAGACCCCAACGGCAAGATATCGGTGGGCGGCAAAACCTACCGCATGGAACGCTTCTGGAAGGAGGACCGCGTATTCCTCGAGAAGCACTACCTCTTCCCGATCCCGACCGAAGAGTTGCAGCGGGCCAACATTCCGCAAAACCCCAACTGGTAATTGACAATCACCGGCCCGACCGCCCGAACCGGCGGTCGGGCTGACAGTAAAACAGACTATGAAAAACGATTCAATCTTCACACGGCTCCGCAGGACGCTCAGCCTCGCGCTCACGGCCCTGATAGCCGCAACGATGATGGCGTGCGAGGGAGACGACAAAATGCTCACCGAGCTCCCCAAGCCCGACGACGGCAACGGAAACGGCACGACGGAGATCACGCCCGACAAGGGCATCACCCTCTACGGACTGGTAAGCGACAAGGAGGGCAACCCCCTCGAAGGGGTCGTCGTGAGCGACGGGTACAGCGTCGTGGCGAGCGACAAGAAAGGCGTCTACCAGATCGTGCGCGACCCCAACGCCAAGCACGTATTCATTTCGGTACCTTCGGGCTACGAAATCCCGGCACAGGCGAACTTCGGCTCCTACCAGGGTGCCTACCAGGCGGCCAACTCCGTCACCGGAAGCAGTTCGAAACCCTACCGGGCGGACTTCACGCTCACCAAACTCACCCAAAGCGACAAACGGTTCCTGCTCTTCGGGCTGGGAGACCCGCAGCCCGACAACAGCGACCATATCCAGCGGTTCCGCACGGAAGCCGTACCCGATGTGAAAAAGATCAGCGCGAAATACTCGATCCCGCAGGTCGGCATCGCCCTTGGCGACATCTTGGGTAAAGGCGACGCCCAGACCTTCACCTCGATGAAACGCGCCTTCGGCGAGACGGGCGTCCCGTTCTTCACCACGATCGGCAACCACGACAAGAGTTCGGTGGACTATACGGGCGACACCTACCGCGACGTGCTCGGGCCGCGCTGGTACTCGTTCAACCGCGGCGACGTGCATTTCATAGCGATGGACAACATCATCTTCACCGGCACGGAATACACGGGCGGCTTCACCGACGAGCAGGTGGCATGGCTGGAGAAAGACCTCAGCTTCGTCCCGACGGATAAAATGGTAATCCTCTACTACCACATCCCGCTGCGCGACAACACGGGCTACCTCAACCGCAAAAAGGTGCTCGACATGATCTCCAGGTATAAGAACCCCATCCTGATGTGCGCCCATACGCACTATTTCCAGCCTTACCACATGCGCTCGCACAAACTCTTCGAACGCATCCACGGCGGCACGTGCGGTTATTTCTGGCGTTCGACATGCGGCGGCGACGGCACGCCCAACGGGTTCATGGTCTACGAGATCGACGGCACGAAAATCATCGACACCTATTTCAAGGCCTCGCAGCGCGCCGACGACTACCAGATACGGCTCTATCGCGGCAACGCCGAGTTCGCAGGCCCCTATGCGACCTACAAATACGATGTCGGGGCGGACGTGGTCGTAGCCAACGTCTTCACTTCCGGAATGGACGGCACGACCTGGAAAGTCGAACTGTCCGAAGACGGCGGCAAGACGTGGAGCGTTATGACGGAGATGTCGCAGAGCTACGGCGACCGCTGGATCCGCGGCTACCACATCGGGGTCGAGAAACATCCGGTGGAAAGCGGCACCAGCCCCTGCTACCACCAATACCAGTGCAAGCTGAAAAATCCCGAAGCGACCGGCATCGTGGTTCGTGCGACCGACAGTTTCAACCATGCCTACACGCAGACGCGCTTCAACGAGAGCAACGATTTCACCGAAGCCGAGGGTTATTGACCCTCCCGGCCTCATCTATCGAGCGGGCAGCCACAGGGCTGCCCGCTTTTTATTTACACAGGGAGGGAGGGGGGGGGCACCGGATAAGAAACGGAGGGACCGTATGAAAAAGGAGGAAGGCGAAGCACGCAAAGAGAACAGGGAACCGCACACATGAAGGAGGGGAAGCGGCCGAATTCCCGGAAAAAGATTGCCGGCACAGCAACCGTTTCCAGGCTATTTTTCGTATCTTTGCCTCACGTCACAAACGGAGGGACAAAAATGGCAGACGATTATTTAGGCAGAAAAATGGAAGAGTACATGGCCCGCAAGGCATCGGGGCAGAGCAACCGCAGGCCGCTGGCGACATTGGGACGGTTACTGCTGAAAAACCGCAGCCACCGCGGTTACGACACCGGGTTCGTCGTACGCGAGGATCAGCTCCGGCGCATGATCGAGGTGAATACCAGGATCCCCTCGGCGCGCAACCAGCAAGTGCTCCGGTTCCGCCCCGTGCTGGCGGACGAAGCCCACAAAGTCCTGCCGCACATCCGCCTTGGCGGAGCCCTGCCCGCACTCCGCCTGCCCTTTCCGGGTACCGAGCCGAATGCCTTTATCATCATCTGCTCGACAGTCGAAGAGAACCGCTACGTCGACATGGATTTGGGCATCTCGGCCCAGAGCATGCTGCTCCAGGCAGCGGAGATCGGCCTGAACGGCATCTGCATCGGCGCATTCGACAAGGAGCGGATCAAACAGGAATTCCACCTGGCCTACGAACCGCTGCTGATCCTCGCCGTCGGCAAAGGCATCGAAAAGATCGAATTGGTGCCCATAGGCCCCAGCGACAGCCACACCTATTACCGCGAAAACGGCACGCATTACGTCCCAAAACTCCGCGCCGAAGAGTTGACAATCAAGGAATGATCCGCCCGTCGGTTCATTCGACCGCCTTCCACCATCGTCCGGGACGTCGCACCCCGGTGAGGGGATCTTCGGAATAGGTAATGCGGCAGGCCACACCGATGATGAACTCCTCGGGAACAAAGCCTAAATAGCGGCAATCCTTAGAATTGATTACATTGTCGCCGCAGAAGAAATAATAGTTTTCCCGGAATTCATAGGTCGAGATCGCCTCGCCGTCGAGCCGCAGGAGGTTCCCGTCGCAGGTCAGCGCCCCGCCTGTCTCATATTCCACGACAAGTCGGTACAGCTCATAATTCAGTGAGTCGAGTTCGACCCTGTCGCCGGCACGGGGAATATATAGAGGTCCCATATTTTTGATCGTCCACCCGTAGCGCCGGTCATCGAAAGGCAAGGCGCGCAGTACGTTGGGCGGCAACAACGAATCCGGAATCGCAGCCAGCCGTCCCTGCTGCACGGCATCGCCGATAACCCCCTTGTAACGATTATTACAGAAATATCCGTTCCGGATGGCAATGCTGTCGCCGGGCATCCCGACACAACGTTTGGCATAGACATAGTTGATCCGGAACTCTATGCGATCCCGGTCGTACCCGTGCGGGGCATTAAAGACCACCACGTCATTGACACGCACCCCTCTGAGGCCGGGCATGCGGAACGAACGGAGCGGAACATCCTGCCGGAACTCGAGTTTGCTGTAAATGCGGCTCCCGGCAAGCAGTTTATTGACCAGGATCCGATCCCCGGGCAACAAGGCCGGCATCATCGACTCCGACGGGACGACGAACTGGTCGCAGCAGAAAATCCGCACGAGCAGCCATCCCGCGAAAAGCATGCAGGCACTTGCGGATACCCAAAAGATATAGTTGAAAACCCGTCGCATATTACTCCCGTATTTCGCCCGAAGGGGGCATTTCCAACAATTTGCGCAGTTCTGCCTGCATCTCCCGCGTCTGTACCGATTCGACCTTGGGCTTATGCGCAATGACCCGGCATGCCGTGGCGAACGCCTTTTCCGTCTGCCCATCCGCAAGGTAGAGTTTCGCAAGCAGGTAAAGCGGGTAAACCCGATCCGGGATCATACGGTGCGCATGGAGATAGGCCAGCTCGGCAGCCGCGACATCCCCCAACATTTCGTAATTTCGCCCCGCGATATTCCAGAACATCGGGTCGCTGCTGATCCGCATCCCCTCACGCAGGATTTCATTGCTTTGCCGGTAGCTGCCCGTTTTGTGCAGCGCATAGCCGTAGTCGTATAAAAACCGAAAGTCGCCCTGCAGAGCGTCGTGGTAACGGGGCCCGTCTTCGACCAGGTAGTCGTACCGTCCGGAATTCGGCCAGATGCGGATCTCGCTCCATTGCCGCCGGGCTTCCACACGACGGGCATAGCGGCTGTACAATCCCGTCCAGCATACGAGACATCCCGCAAGTGCCAGCAACACGACGACATGCCCCCGCCCGGGGATCGGGACAACCCGTTTCGAGCACGTCCCGGCAAGCAATACGACGAACAGCAGCCGCAATGGCAACACGCCCCACGGATAGGAGAAGCAGGCGAAAACTGCCGCTGCCAGCAGCCCGTAACCGAAGGGCGCCCCGCGCCTGAGCTGGCTCACGATTGCGCTTCCCGTTATCAGCAACAGCAACACAAGGCCTACTGCCCCAGTTTCCGCCCCGGTCTGCAGGAATTCGTTGAATCCCGCCTCGGGGCATCCGGCGACCTGAGTTTCGGCTTTCGGACGCTCTTCCGAGGCGAAGTAACGTGCCTGTTCTTCGCCGAACGCGCCTGCGAAATTTCCGATCCCGCCCCCGCAGAGCGGATGGCGGAGCATGATCCGCGTGTCGATCTTCCACATCAGCAGGCGTCCCTCGGCCGAAGGGCGCTTGATATGGTATGCCCCGGCCCCGATGCCCGCGAGGAGCAGCACAGCCAGCCCCGAAAGTACCCCCACGCGCAACGGATGCGCACGGTAAACGTACCGGAAGCGTCCCCGGACATTCCACACGCGGAATGCCAAGGCCCCGCAGCCCACGGCGGCGGCGACCAGCGCGGCCCTGCTCATCGACGCCGGAAGGACGACGACCGTCATCAGCGCCGCAACCCAGCCGAGCAGGTAAGGCGCCACGCCCCACAGCAGGACTCCGGCACGCAGGCGCCGCAGCGAGCCCCACGTTCGCAACGCCCGTTCGGCAAACCGGTATCTGGCGACACAGGCCGCGGCACACACGAATACGGGGGCGATGAACCCCGCATACGGGCCCGGGTTGAAAAGCGTGCCGGTTATTCTGAACAGCCCGTGGTTGGACTGCGCGAACCCGTAGATCTGACGGATGCCGACCCATGCTTCATAAATGCCCAGTACGCATAAAAGCATGAGCAGGAGTGTCATTGTCCGCCGCTCGGCCGTAAAGATGATCCGCAAGGCGGCGTAGAGCATCGCGGCCTGCAGCAACTCGTCATACCTGACCGCCGAAGCCAACCCGGGCCACAGGAACCTGCCTGCCGTAACCCAGCCCAGGAACAAGATCGCATACATATCCGTACGGTTCACATACAGGCGGGGCAGGTAGCACAGATAGTAACAGGCCGCCAGGGCTGTCAGGGCCGCGGTCGCCCGTAGCGACAGGAGGACATTCCCCTGCAACTCCTGCACGGGCATGTCGAGCGCAGGAACCAGCAGGAACCAGGCGGCGACCACGAACAGAAACGCCAGCGGATAACGCAGGAGCGGATGTGGGCACCGCGTCATGGCAGGTTGCAGGTTTTACGCCGCATCGGCAGGAAAACCGGCAGATAGACGACCAGGGCCACGATCGAGAACAACGTCCCGCTGATGGCGGCCATGGCGAATGCGAACCAGAAAACCTCCTCCGGGCCGTCGTACAGGAACGGCACCAGGCCCAGCACGGTCGACAGGATGGTGAGCATGATGGGAATGATCTTGTGGTTATACGCCTTCAGGTAGAGCCGGATCCCATGCTGGTGCGAAACATCGGCCCAGTTGTTCTGCTCGTTGATCAGGTAGATGCCGGCGTTGACCACAATACCGCACAGCAGGACGAAAGCGGCGAACCCGCCCTGGTCGAAGACGAAATCCGACCAGCCGAACGTGAGGAACACCCCGATGAACGAGACGGGGATCATCAGGATGATGACGACGGGTTTGCGCAGGGATTCGAAGATGACGGCGCACATGGTATATATTATCGCGACGACCAGCAGTATGAGCCACACCTGCAGTTGTTTCTCCTCCTGCCAGAACCCGGACGACGGCGAATCGACCCGAAAACCGATGGGCAGAATCTCCTCGTTGAATTGCTTGACGGTACGTTCGATCAGCCGCCTCCCAAGTTCGTACGACCCGATGAAATCGTACCCGACCAATATCTGATACGACTGCCTGTCGCGGCTGATGGAGACGCCCGTGCGCTGTTTTTCGATGGATCCGACCGCCGCGAGTTTCGTCTGCCGCGAGTCGATGCGTACCTGGGCATTGGCCACATGCCAGCGGTCGAAACGGTCGCGGTCACCCGATTCGAGCACGACCTGCTGGAGTTCCTCGCCATTGTAAACCGGCGACAGCCGCGATCTGAAAAGCATCGTACTGAGCATCCCGTAATAATCGGCCACGTCGAGCCCCGCGGCGGCGATTCGTTCGTCGTCGTAGCGGATGTTGAATTCGTTGTGGGGCAGCGACCATGCGTTGCCGTCCATGATCTCGGGATTGGAGACGCGGCGGTTCCGGGACAGGGTATCGATCAGCGCGTCGGCATAGGCCGAGAGCTGGTCGTAATTGTAGCCTTTGAGCCGGAACTGGTTCGAACGGTAGTTGTTGACGACGTTGTTGTTGAACGTGTTGTCGTCGATGCCCCGGATGTACCAGGTCGCGCCGCCGAAGTTGATCGCCGCGGAGGTAAGCTCCTGTTTGAGCATCGCCGGGAACGGGCCGTATTCGAATTCGGGTTTGAACGTGATCTCGATCTGTGCGTTATCGTAGGAGGTGATGCGCGTGCGGAACATGTCGACCTGATCGAAACGGCTGATGTAGTTTTCCATATGCCGCACGACCTCGTTGAGCTGCTGGACGGTACACCCTTCGGCCATTCCCGCGCTGACATAGAGGCGTTTCTGCTCCGGCGTGCGGAAATTATCGTACCGGTTGGTCGCGGTGCGGAACAGGTGCAGCGACGACCCGAAGACTTTGTCGATCACGGGACGGTGCTCGGAAACGGCCTGGCTCCCCATGATGCCGTTGTAGGCTTCGGCCCATACGGAGAGCTTCCCGTCCTTGCTTTCGGCGATCTTGTCGGGCAGCAGGAACGTCGGGATGCCGAACCCCCATACCAGCGCCACGACGAAGATCCAGCGGTGCCTGCGTCCCCAGGCGATGAACTGCCCGTACCCGCGTGAAAACCGCACGACGAGCCTCCGGCGGCGCACGGACGCACCCGTCATGCTGCGCCCCAGCGGAAATTTATCGAGCAACGACGGGATGAACAGCAGTGCGACGAGCAGGGATACGACCAGGTTGACGACGATCACCAGCGAAAAGTCGGTCAGGTTGGCCTGCTGCTCCTCGGGCAACAGCCAGACGATTCCCAACGCACCGATCGTCGTCAGCAGCGCCCCGAGGATGGAAACGAATATCCGCCGGTCGCGGTAGTAGCTGTAATGATCGACCATGATGATCGACGTGTCGATGATGATCCCCAGCGAGACCGTGATCCCGGCGAGCGTATAAATATGGATATCCAGCCGGAGCAGGTTGTAAAAGACCACGGCGACCAGGATATTGACCACGAGCGTCGCCATGATGATCAGCAGATAGCGGAAATCCCGGCTGACCAGATAGACGAACAACAGCAGGATGGCGACGCAGAGCAGCGCGCGGACGTAGATTTTATGCAGTTCCCCCGAGACGTACTGCGAAGCGTCGTAGGTCAGCGTCGCGGACAGTTCGGCCGGGAAGGAGGCTTGAAGGCGCTGCATCTCCGCCTTGACCGAAGAGGCGACCTTCAGGATATTCGTGTGCGGATCGCCGACCACCGAGAGGTTGATCGTATTGAGGCCGTTGATGCGGAAATAGCTCGTCGGGAGCGCTTCGCGCCAGCGCGCCGTGGCGAAATCGCGCAGGTAGTAGATGCGGCCGTTGCGGCGCGCGACGGGAATCTCCCCGAAATCGAGCCCGGCACGGTTGCGGAGCTTCAGCACGATGCTCCGCTCGCTGCCGTCGGCTTGCGGGAGCGCCGTCATACCGATCACGTCGCTGCGGAAATAATTCTGGAATGCCAGGGCAAGATCCGAGGCCGTGATCCCGGCGGCCTCCATTGCCTTGGGGAGGAACGTGACGACCCATTCGAAGGGGGTGACACCCGACAGCACGACCCGCCCGACCCCCTCGACCTGCGACAGCGGGGTCGAGACGTGGGCCTTCACATACTCTTCGATGCGTTCGGAGGGCAGGTCGGCCTTGATCGTATAGACCAGCGTCTCGGATTCGCGGCTGCCGGAGGTGGCGAGCGAAATATAGGGATAGGAAATTTCCTGCGGCAACTTGCCATAGAGATTCCGGATCGCCGACGCGACTTCGAAACGGGCGGCTTCCATGTCCGTTCCCTTACGGAATGCGACCGAGATATTGCCGTAGCCCTTGGCCGAGCGGGAGGAGACGTTCTCGCACCCCGCGACGGTCGACATGGCGCCTTCGATACGCGAGGTGGCGCTCTGCTCGATCAGGCGCGCCGAGGCGTCCGGCCAGGAGAAATAGATGTCGATCCTTCGCCCGGCCTCCGACGGCGTATACTGGATATTGAGCATGGGCAGCATGGCCGCCCCGATGACCGCCAGCGCCGCCATGATCAGCAGCACCGAAAATGCGGGGATGCCCCTCCGCGACGGAGGTATGGGTCGCGGGACGTTCATCGGCGGGGTCGGTAAATCTCGTAATAAGCCAGCGGGATGAAGAATACGCTCACCAGCGTACCCACAATCATTCCGCTGATGATGGTCAGCGACATCGGGAGCTGCAGGTCGGAGCCCATGTCGCCGTGCGACAGGAACGGCGCTACGGCCAGGATCGTCGTGAGCGAGGTCATGACGATGGCTTTCAGGCGCCTCCGCCCGGCCTCCATGATGGCATGCTTGAGCCCCATGCCCTGACGCCGCAGCGTATTGATCGTGTCGATCTTGAGGATCGAGTCGTTGATCACGATGCCGCAAACCACGATCAGTCCGATCATCGACATCAGGTTCAGCGTCTGCCCGAATGCCCAGAGGACGACGAGTGCCCCGAAGAGGTCGATGACGATCTCCGAGAGGATGATCCATGGCTGGACGAGCGATTCGAATTGTGCGGCCAGGATGAAGAACAGCAGCAGCAGGGCGACGGCAAGCACCCCGGCGAGCTGCCCCACTATGCCGCGGTTCGAAAAATAGCTGCCGCTGAAGCTCACCTCGAAATGCCCGTCCTCCGCCACACAGCCCCGGATCGTGCCGATGACGGCCGGGACATCCTTGGCCCGGGGCGCGAGGTCGAGCGGGTAATAGTTACCCTCGGCCCCGGCCACGACATGTTTCAGGTCGCGGGTCATTGTCTGGCGCATCAGGATGCCGACCGGGATTTCAGCCTCGGGGGTATGGATGAACGTATTGCCGAGCAGATCGTCCAGGCTGCGCAAGTCGTTGCCGATCACGACCGGCAACGATTCGTCGCCCGTGGTAACCGTGAAAAGCGTATTCTCGTTGAGCGCATTGCGCAGCGCGGCTATGAGGTCGTTGTAGGTCACGCCGTACAACGCCATCCGGTCGGGCTGTGCGATGTAGAGAATGTCCTCCTGCATGGCGACCGGCGGGATTTCCTGCCCCGGCAGCGCATCCCGTATGCGGCCGAGCAGCCGTTGCAACTGTTCCGGGTCGGCACTGCGCCCGGTCGTCGAACGCAGGCGTGCGGTGAGCACGGCTTCCCGCTCGGCGAAGATCATGTCGAATACGTTGCCCGAAACGCCGAACGAACAGCGGGCCGCAGGGGCGTTCGCCGCCAGATAGCCGCGGATGGCATCCTGAACGGGTGCCACGTCGTCCGGTTCATGGCACTTGAGGTAAACCGTGGCCTCGGCTACCCCGTTCTCCTCGGTATGCGAAAGGACGAACTGCTGGACGCCCGCCATGACCGTGGATTGAAGGATGCGATCCCCCAGCGAGGCGACGAGGTTTTCCGTCCTGCGGGCGTTCTCCTCGGCCGAGATGCGGTCGTTCCAATCGATGCGGACTAACATGTCGCTGTAAGTCATCGCCGGCAGCCGTTCCTTGTCGATCACCCAAAAGAGTCCCGCCAGCCCCAGTACCGCGACGACATAAATGCCCCACATCAGCCCGCGACGGCGGAAAAACCATTTCAGGATGACGTCGTACCTGTCGATGATCCGGTCGAAGGAGAAGAACGCGAGCCACGGCGTAGGCCGGAAGGCCTGCTGCCGGCTGTACCACCAGCGGTAATAAACCGGCAACAGTGTGACGGAGACCCCGTAGGCGACGAACAGCGTGATGGCTACGGCCATCGCCTGGTCGTAGAAGAGCGCCCCCGCCATGCCGTTGAGGAAGATCAGCGGGACGAATACCGCGCAGGTCGTCAGCACGGACGACAGCATGGGAACCATGACTTCCTTGGTGCCCTGCGTGACGGCACCGGCCAGCTGCTCCCCGCGTATCCAGCGGGCCGTGATGTTGTCGATGACGATGATCGAATTGTCGACCATCATACCGATGCCCAGCACCAGTCCCGACAGGGAGATGATGTTGATCGAGATATGCAACAGGTAGAAAACCAGGATCGAGATGATCAGCGTCACGGGAATGGTCAGGATCACCAGCATCGGCGACTTCATGTCGCGCATGAAAAAGAAGATGATGACGCAGGCCAGCAATGCTCCCGTGATGATGTTGTTTATCAGGTTCGAAATCGAATAGTCGAGCAGTTCGGTCTGGTCGCGCGTGACGGTGAACTCCACGTCCGGATAGTCGTAGCGGAACTGCCGGAGTTGCTTGTCGAGCTCGTCCTTGAGCTTCGACATGCGGGCATCCGCCTGCTTGACGACCGCCAGCGACACGGCGTTGCGGCCGTCCGAAAATACCATGCCCTGCCGTTTGCGGGGGTGCTCGACGATCGTGGCCAGTTCTTTGAGGCGGAACAACCGGCCGTTGATTTTCAGAAAAATATCCTCTATATCCTTCCGGCCGTTTATCGCCGACTGGAATTTCACGTTGTACTGGTATTCCCCGTCCCGGATGACAAGGCTCCCCAGCGTCACGTTCGCCCGGCGCAGCGCCCCCTCGACGGCGGCCATGGTGATGCCCGCCTGGCGGAGTTTCGCCTCGTCGGGGATAACCAGCAGTTCCGGGGCAACGGTGCCGCTCAGGTCGACCATGGCTACCTCGGGCAACTGCTCGATGCGTTTGGTGATGACCTGCGAGGCAAAACGGCTCAGCGCCGCGAACCGATCGGATACGGGATGCCGTTCGTCCCGGTGCCCGGCCGGTTGATCCCCCCGTACGGTGAGGTTGATATAGAAGGCCGGGATGTCGGTGACGCTCGCCTTGATTACCTTCGGGCGCTCCACGTCGCGGGGCAGGGAGGTCGTCGAACGGTCGATCTTCTCGTTCACTTCGATGAACAGGTAGTCGATGTCCGAGCCCTGCTCGAAGGTCAGGCGGATAATGCCGTTTCCTTCGCGGGCCTCGCTGCGCAGGTCGGTCAACTGCGACAACTGGATGAGTTGTTGCCGCAGCGGGGTGATGACGGTTTCATCCAGTTGCCGGGCCGAAAGCCCCTGTGCGGGGATCTGCACCGTGATATACGGCGCGTCGACGTCCGGCACGAGCGACACAGGCAACAGGCGGCTGCTGACAATGCCCAGGATGAGCAGGACGACGGCGATCATCGTCACGGCGATAGGCCGGTCGAGAAGTTTGCGTAACATGGGTGCGGTGTTATTGTTCCCTGCCGAGCGAGACCTCCGAGCCGTCGGCCAGATTCAGGTTCCCCGAGACGATCACCAGGTCGCCGGGGTTGAGCTCCGCCCCGCGATCCAGATTCGCTTCGACCACATACTCCCGGCTGTTGGCCAGCGAAGTATGTACGTAAGTCCATTGCGCCCGGCCGTCTTTGTAGCGGAAGAGTACCTCGAGATTGTCGCGGATGACCACCGCGCTCTTCGGCACGACCAGTTGCCCGGGCACCTTTTGCCGCACGGCCACCCGGACGTTCATCCCGTCGGCCAGCGTGCCGTCGTTGACGACCTCGGCATCGACCTGCACCTGTCCGTGCACATCGATCGAAGGGTTGATCGCCGTAATGCGGCCTTTCACCTCCTTGCGCAGGTCGGCGAACGGGCTGACGCCGATCTCCTGCCCCGGGCTGAGCAGCCCGTATTCGGATTCGAGGACAGAGAAGCGGACGTTTAGCCGGCTGTCGTCCAACAGGGTGCAGAATTCGCCTTTCGATTTCTCATAGACCTGTTGTTCCACATCGGCGACCTTTCCCGCAAAGGGAGCCCGCAGGGTACAGTGAGCCAGGCTGCGGCGGGCGCTGAGCAGCGATGCCGTGGCATCGGCATACCCCGAGCGGATGCGTGCCAGCTGCATGACCCCGGCCGGAGGGGTGACCGTGTCGCCGGCCTGATACCCCTGTCCGACCAATACGTCGTAAAACCCCAGCCGCGCCTTGTCCAATGCCAGCCGCGCCTTGTGCAGCTGAAGGGCGTAGTCGCTCGTATCGATTCGGGCGATCGGCTCCCCGGCGCCTACGCGGGAACCGTTCTTCGCAGCTATCGCCGCGATTGTCCCCGAAACCTCGAAGGAGAGCGTGCTGCGCTTCGAGGCTGCCAGCCGTCCGTTGCTGATCAGCTCCCGCATGAAGTCGCGCCTTTGCAGCGTATCCACCGTGACTTCGTTGTGTTCGATACGGTGCTGCATGCGATCCTGTGCCGCATCGGTCTTTGCGTTCTTCGTTTTGCCGCAGCCCGCGAGGAGCGCTGCACAAAGCAGATAAAGGTAGTGTTGTTTCATAGCAAGGGTTATTCTTCGATGAGGCGGTCGAACTCGACGCTGATATCGGTGTGGGAAATGAAGTCGTAGAGGGTTTTGCGGCGCAGCGAGTAGTAGTAGCTCCAGAAATCGGCCAGCGCCGACACGTAGGTCTGGCTGGCCTGGTCTTTTTCGGTCTGCGCCGTATTCATGTCCGTAACCGACACCGTGCCCCGCCGGAAATTCTCCATCGCCATGGCATAGCGGCTTTCAGCGACCTCCCGTGCCCGGGCGGCCACGACGCATTGGTTCCGCTGGTTGTGGAATTGTTCGATGAGCGTATAGATTGTGTGCCGATAATCGGTTTCGTCCTGCTCGATCTGGTTGCGCACCATGTCGGCCCTCGCCTTGGCCATGCGGACACGGCCCTTGCCCATGCCCCAGTCGAAAAGCGGGATGGAAAACTGAAGTCCGATGACCTCCTGGTCGAGCAGGTTCGAATAGGCCGTCCGGAACTCTTCGCCGGTTTGGGACAACCCGAACCGGGCATTTATCGTGGCCGTAGCGCCCCGTTCGGCCTTGGCCTGGGCGATGCCTGCCTCGGCGTTGAGCGCTCGCAGTTGGTTGCCGGCATTGAACGACGAGTTTTCCAGCGCCTTGTCCAGTACGGTCACATAGTCGATCTCGATGGCGGGGATTTGCTCGTCGAGCACCGGGTCTATATCGACGTTCTCGCTGTAACGCAGGTAAGAGTTGAACCTCATGCGCTGCTCGCGGACTGCCAGTGCCGTGTCGTTGATCGCCAGGCTGTCGTTGAGCATGCGCAGTTGCAACTGGAGCAGCTCGTCGTTGGTGATGCTCCCCAGTTTAAGCCGCTCTTCGGCTATGGAATAGAGGGATTTGGTATTGCCGTAGTTCTTGACGGCGATGGTATGCCTGGTTTTGCTCAGCAGCAAGCTGAAATAGTAGCTCACGGCCTGCACCGTGATGTCCTCCATGGCTTCGATGTAGGTGCGTTTGGCCAGTTCGTACTCTTTCGGGGCGATCTTCTTATTCCATTTGAAGCTGTTGTAGGCAAAGAGCGGCTGGGTGTAGGAAAGCGTGATGGGCTGTGAATAATAGGATTTAGACTCCTTGGGGGCGAACTGGTCGAGGCGGTTGAGCGACGAGTAAAGCCTGAGGGTGCCGCCCGTCAGGGTGATATTCTGCTGGATGGCGAGTCCCAGTGTGTTTTGCAGGTTGTAGTTCTCCAGATAACGCATCTCTCCGGTGTCGTAATCCTGCAACAGGCGCAGCGAACGGTCGAAACTCAGCACCTCGCCGCTCAGGTTGAGCGACGGAAGCCGGCTCGCCTGGTAGGAGCGGAACGACCAGTACGAGGAGAGAAACGTATATTTGGCGACCATCGCGGCGATCGAATGGTTTTGCGCCGAATAGATCGCCTTGTCGAGCGTCAGGCGGAGCTGAATCTGAGTCCGGCTCGCAACCCTCTCCCGAACCGAATCCGGCGGCAAGGGCAGGGCTGCCCCGGATTGCGCCGGGGAAGAGATCGCGATACCTGCACAAACGATAAATATCAACGTACTTCGTACCGATATGAATTTCATAGGCTATTACAGTGAGATCGTGACGCAATCGGGTATATTACACAATACTATTATAAATCAGGAACCATCCACTCGCCATAAAAACATTCCGGGCCGCTGCAATCGCACGACAACCGATCGACGGCAAACGAACCCGGATTTATTAAGTACTATGTATTATTCCGCATATAAATTTAAATCAAAAAAATGAGATTTGCAACTATGCCGGAATAAAAGTTCGGGAAGGAGATAGATCGGGTTGTTTTAGGCGTCTCGAATGGCATAAGGCACCGGCTCCCGCTCGGTACAACGCCTTTGCCATCTTTTCTGCCTCATAAACCCCGGAATAGCTATTTTCCCGGGACAACCCGAGGAAAACAGATCGCCCCTTCCCGCCTCACCGATTTCCATTTTCCAAGACGGCTTCGCCATCCACAACCAACGCATTGACCACCGAGTCATCAACAGATCTGCTCCGTTTGCAAGCATTTTTGACTTGCAGCACAGAATGCGCACAGTTGTCGCCAAGTAGTTTCCCGGTTTGACTTCCGGCTTAACCCGGCAGCTGAAAAACGCTGAAATACACGAGAATAGCACACATAAAAATCAGACAGCTGCATTTCTGCAACTGTCTGATTTTCATTGGTGGGAACAAGCGGATTTGAACCGCTGACCTCCTGCTTGTCGAGCAGGCGCTCTAAACCAACTGAGCTATGCTCCCGGAACAAAAAAGCCACTTGCATTACTGTAAGTGGCTGATTTTCAGTTGTGGGAGCTGAGGGATTCGAACCCCCGACCCTCTGCTTGTAAGGCAGACGCTCTGAACCAGCTGAGCTAAGCTCCCCTTTTGCTGAATTGCGAGTGCAAATGTATGATAAATAAATCATTCCTGCAAGTCCTCGCTTCATTTTGGGAAATCTTTTTTCGCTGGCTGTTCGTTCGGTTGACACATTGGTTGACACATTTGCATAAACTCAATGCTGGTTAAACAATAGTGAATTAATTGACAATCTTATATTTAAATGAAATAGGACAAACATTGCAAAGGGGACTATAAATATACCCCTTTCGCAAAGTCTGTCCTTGCTCTGCTAACAGAAAATCGGCGAAAAATTTTCCCCTCTCGCCGTTCGTCTGTTTTCAGCAATTTTCAGTAGCTTTGATTTCTATAAAGCAACATCCCCGACCGTATGGCCGAGGATATATTTTATATGAACTGCTCTAAATACTTTTCATTGAAACCCGTGAGTGGGAAACGAAACTCTTTCTGCTTGCCCTCTAATGATGTGTAGCCAAATACGACTGCATCGCTCTTGATATGGGTTTCAAACAAATTGAGGGTGTGATTGGACTTGGGAAATGTTATAAGGTTGGGCCATGGAAGCACGAGAATCCCTGCTTTTCAATCTTGCGGGTCTAACCGAAAGGAGAATCCTGCTATGTCCTGCCCTCGTTTGCGGAATCAAATTGACATATCCTTTTCAGGATCGATGTCGAGTTCTAAATAATAAGTGAATTTCAATGGTGTAGGTTCTGCTGTTTTGCGTCCTACAAACAGACAGACATTATAATCCCGTGCGTAAGTTACGGATTTGGCAACATAGGAGTACTGAATATCATCGACAGTCTCGGTCTTTGCTTCTCAATCAATTTTTGGTGTTTTTCTTTTCATTTTAGCTAAAATTTATGTTGTTATTAAATCTTTGATTATGATGTAAATATAGTAAAAATTTGTGAAATATGCAAGTAAAATAGAAAGGACAAACTTATGCAGAGGGTCTATATATTAACCCTTTTGCACAAGTCTGTCCTAAAAATCGAATCAATTGCTATTCCTCCATAAACAGCCTTTCTTGAATATTTCTGCCAATATCACGCAAATACTGCCCGATATATATAAGATGATTCGTGCCATTTGGCCAAATTCCTCTTGCTCGTCTGACAATTCGAAATCTGCCCGTATCTGTTCATAAGATTTCCATTGCCTGTTTGTCATATTCATATCGACGAGCGCAATACTGGTTGTAGTATTTTGGGGACTTTGCGTAAATTCTGCGTATTCACACTCCCAAAGCATGTCGATTTTATGGTGCAGTTCTGTTAACAAAGATTCTACCTTGTTATCCGAAAGTGTTTGAGAAAAACACTCCCAACCGAATGCTACCAATAATAAAGATAGCCCTATAATTTCGAATTTCTTTGCCATATTTTTAATCTTTCTCCTGCCATGTCGAAACACAGCAGGAGAAGGTTTGCATTTATTCATCTAATCCTATAATGCTTGCAAAGCGTTTCCATTCTGTTGCGGCTTTATAGGCATCGGCACAACCCGAAGGTACTTTCAGCACAGAAGATGGATTAATGTCGTAAAAAGCTTTATCACCACAACTTGGTGGTGTTACAGTGCCGATCTTAAACAATCGCAACTCGGGATCATTGCAAAAAGCATATTTATCGATTGTTTCGACCTGTGTACAAGCTGACATATCGACTGTCACCAGATTCTTTAAGGAACAGAAAGCGCCATAATAATAAACATTAGAATAAGAAGAAGAAGAATAGTAACCACCACCGATGGTTTTCAGTTGAGAACCTTTCTCGAATGTTATAGTTGTCAGAGAGGAGCAATTCATAAATGCAGACGCTTCAATCGTCTCCACGCTTGCAGGAATTTCAATAGAGGTCAATGCAGTACAATACGAGAAAGCGCCATAATCAATATCAGAATGATAACCACCGCCAATGGTTTTCAGTTGAGAACTTTTCTCGAATATTACGGTTGCTAATTTCTTACATGATCTAAATGCTCTGTAGCCAATGGATTCTATATTTGCAGGGATATGAATTTCTCTTAGAGATTGGCAACGAACAAAGGCATTATCATTGATTGAAATAATATTATCAGGCAATTTTATCGATAATAATTCGCTACAATCCGAAAATGCAGATGAGGGAATTGAGGTTAAGCCAGTAAAATATTGTAATTCATTAAATGCATATATCCCTTTTCCTCTGAACTCTGTACCAATTGTTGTTACAGCTGCGGCTTCCTCGTATGACAGGGCTCCATCTTCATTTTTATCCCAATTAGTAATACAGATAGTCTTTACTGATGCATCTTCAAATTGAATGATATTCGGGTCTGCCGATTGTCCCGTTTTGGAAATCGTGATTACCGTACCATCTGCCAGTTCAAAATAAACATTGTTCTCGTCCTGCGTGATTTTAATGCTATCTGCATCCTTGCCATCCTCTCCCGTAGCTTTGCCTAATTGCGTCCAATTCGTTCCGTTGTCATAGGAAA
>OHEL01000238.1_pt1 | contig 38811 bp, 30 predicted proteins | sample 1567251 | NCBI WGS metagenome assembly OHEL01 (sample SAMEA3879601, study PRJEB24766) | human gut metagenome | biome: human-associated habitat; feature: feces | place: USA | collected 1985/1987
TGTCGCGTCTCTGGGTGTGAATTTTCTATTGAAAAGTGATACAGCGGTTCTCATCATGACGGGGCCGCCTACAGACGCCATCCATGGCGTCAATCGGCTGATGCGGACATCGTGTCCGCTTTCCCCCTGTCTATCAGCACTTTTCAAGAAAATATCAACACCCTCCGACAGACATCGCGGCATGACATTCCGTCCACCGTGGGCATTCTGTGTTTTTGGGTCTATGCAAAAAAACTGAGTTGTGAGATACTAAATTTGCTGCAAATAACGCATAAAAAGATGAATATGGGTCTATAGGGAAAAAACCGGCTCTGAGGTACTCATTTTGAAGAAATTGAGTATCTGGCAGGCGAATTTTTCGCTATAGGCCCATATTGTTTAGTTTTTGCTTTTTACCCATCCCCAAAAAGTATCTACAGGGAAATTTATCTTCTATAGACCCATGAAGGTTTTCAAGAAATCAGTAGCCCCGGCTGGGTATAAGAATAAGCAGTGCCGCGTTTCTTATACCCTGCCAAGGGCTACGGGGATATTTCGCTAAATTTCAATTTACTTCCGGTGCTTATTCTCCAAAGCCGCTTCCACGAATCCCTTAAATAACGGATGGGGTCTGTTGGGTCTGGACTTGAGCTCGGGGTGTCCCTGGGTGGCTACGAAGAAGGGGTGCTCGGTAAGCTCGCACATTTCCACGATACGTCCGTCAGGGGACAGACCGGACAGACGAAGACCGTGTTCGGTGAGGACGGCACGATAATCGTTGTTGACCTCATAACGATGACGATGTCTCTCGGAGATATTCTCCTGTCCGTAGAGCTGATAAGCACGGGAATCCTTATCCAGTACACAAGGGTATGCACCCAGTCTTAAGGTACCGCCGATATCCTCAACACCGTTCTGGTCCGGCATCAGAGCGATCACAGGATGTGTGGTGTTAGGATCCAGTTCCACACTGTGGGCATCCGTATACCCGATGACATTTCTTGCATATTCCACGATTGTCAGCTGCATTCCCAGACACAGTCCCAGGAAGGGAATCCCATGGGTTCTTGCATACTGGATCGCCAGGATCTTGCCTTCGATGCCCCGGGAACCGAAGCCGCCGGGTACCAGGACACCGTTGCAGTCACCTAACAGTTCTTCCACATTTTCAGGCGTTACCGTCTCAGAGTCGATCCATTTGATGTGTACGGTCGCATGATTGGTGATACCGCCATGCTTCAAAGCCTCTACGACACTGATATAGGCATCATGCAGAGAGACATATTTTCCGACCAGAGCCACCTGCACTTCATCGGTTGGATGACGCAGATCCTCTACCATCTTCTTCCAGTCTGCCAGATCCGGCTCCGGACAATCCAGATGCAGACATTCACAGGCTACCTGTGCCAGATGCTCTTTTTCCATAGCTAACGGAGCCTCATACAGATATTCCACATCCAGATTCTGCAATACATGGCTCTGAGGTACGTTACAGAACAGAGCAATCTTGTCCTTGATGGACTGATCCAGAGGATGCTCACTTCTGCAGACGATGATATCCGGCTGGATGCCCATGCCCTGCAGATCCTTAACACTGGCCTGGGTGGGTTTGGTCTTCAATTCCTGAGAAGCGCTCAGATAAGGAATCAGCGTTACATGGATCAGAATCGCATTGTCATGGCCGACTTCATGCTGGAACTGACGAATGGACTCCAGGAAAGGCTGGCTCTCGATATCGCCTACGGTACCACCGACCTCAATGATGGCGATACGGGTCTCGTCATCCGTAAAATTGCGGTAGAAACGGCTCTTGATCTCATTGGTGATATGAGGGATGACCTGTACCGTACCTCCGCCGTAATCACCACGACGCTCTTTCTGCAATACGGACCAGTATACTTTACCGGTGGTGACATTGGAATTCTTATCCAGGTTCTCATCGATGAAACGCTCATAATGTCCCAGATCCAGATCGGTCTCTGTACCATCTTCTGTGACGAATACCTCGCCATGCTGGATCGGGTTCATGGTGCCGGGATCAATATTGATATAAGGATCGAATTTCTGCATGGTTACCTTATAACCTCTTGCCTTTAACAGTCTTCCCAGGGAAGCTGCGGTAATTCCTTTTCCGAGGCCGGATACGACTCCTCCGGTCACAAATACGTACTTTACTGCCATAATTTTCTCCTCCTTTTGATATAGTAACTATTCAGTCTCCATTCGCAAAATCGCTCTTTCAGAGCTTTCCTGAATAACATGCTTGCATGTTATTTGCTCATGGTGGTTACTTCGCTTTTTTAATAGTTATGCATATAAAAAGAGCGAAGAACTCCCCTTGGGGAGCACCTTCGCTCAATAACTGCCATAATTTATAGTAGCATGACAAAATGTTTAGTTGTGATAAAGCTTCTGGTTCTGGTAATGAGGTTCGCATGTCAGATTCACACCCAATTTGCGGAAGGTATTCATGTCAATCTGGGACAGGATCACGCTGGAGTGCACTTCGGAACCTTTCAGGTTCTTCAACTGCTCCACAGCAGCCTTCGCAGTATCATCCGAAGCTGCACAGATGGAAAGGGCGATCAGCGTCTCATCTGTATGAAGTCTGGGATTGCGGTTCCCCAGATAGTTCGTCTTCAGATCCTGGATGGGACCGATGGCGGTAGGTGAGATCAGCTGTACTTCGTCCGGAATGCCTGCCAGAGCTTTCAGGGCATTTAATAATAATGCGGAAGAAGCACCCAGCAGAGTACTGGTCCGTCCGGTGAGGACTCTGCCGTCCGGAAGCTGGATCGCAGCTGCCGGTTCCCCGGTGGTCTCTGCTTTAATATTGGCTGCGCTGACTACTGCACGATCGTCGATGGTGACACCTGCCTGCTTCATCAGAAGCTCAAGCTTTAAGATCTGGTCGTCACTGGCGGTACCCTGGCGCTTCTGGCACAAAGTGTGGTAGTAGCGGCGGATGATTTCCTGTTTGGCGGCATCGCGGACAGCTTCGTCATCGACAATACCGAAGCCTGCCATATTGACACCCATGTCGGTAGGAGACTTGTAAGGGCAGCTCCCCATGATCTTCTCGAACATAGCGCTGACTACGGGGAAGATCTCCACGTCGCGATTGTAATTGATCGTGGTCTCACCATAAGCTTCCAGATGGAACGGATCGATCATATTAACATCGTTCAAGTCTGCGGTAGCGGCTTCATAAGCCAGGTTTACCGGATGCTTTAACGGAATATTCCAGATTGGAAAGGTCTCATATTTGGCATAACCGGCCTTGATGCCTCTCTTGTATTCATGATACAGCTGGGAGAGACAGGTAGCCATCTTGCCGCTTCCGGGTCCGGGAGCAGTCACCACCACCAGAGAACGGGTGGTTTCAATATAATCGTTCTTACCGTAACCTTCATCACTTACGATGAACGGAATATTGGAAGGATATCCGGGAATGGAATAATGGCGGTATACCTTCATTCCCAGAGACTCCAGTTTTTTCTGATAAGCAATGGCACTGGGCTGTCCGGCAAAGCGGGTCAGACACACACTGCCTACATACAGGCCGTAGCCGCGGAACGCATCGATCAGACGTAACACGTCCAGATCATAGGTGATGCCTAAGTCGGAACGAACCTTGTTTTTCTCAATGTCTGCTGCATTGATGACGATGACGATCTCAGCCTCGTCCTTCAGCTGTGCCAGCATGTTGATCTTACTGTCCGGATGGAAACCGGGCAATACGCGGGATGCATGATAATCGTCGAACAGCTTGCCGCCGAACTCCAGATACAGCTTACCGCCGAATTTCGCGATACGCTCCTTGATCTTCTCAGACTGCATGCTGAGGTATTTGTCATTGTCAAAACCTATCTTGTACATTGCTGACACCTTTCTCTGCGGATCTTTGCAACTAAAATCCCATGATGTTCTATTATAGTTTAGTGTTTCCCAAAAATCTACTGGAAAGTAAAATTTTTTTTGGAAATCATTATTATATCTAACAATTTTAAGCAAATAATCACATAATGAGCAATTTTCAACAAAGAGATCCCTTTTTATAATGAAATTGTAACTATTCAGAACCCCATTCGCAAAACCGCTACTTCGTAGCTTCCTTTTGCTCATGTGGTTATTTCGCCATATAAAACTGCTTATCTGCCTGAATGCAAGCATTCGCAGAACGCAGTTTTGCATGGCTCTGAATAGTTACATGAAATTACAATAAATACAGAACAAAAAAGTTCTGAAAATGCAAAAAACTATATACGGGAGGGACGCGTTTTGCAATACGGCTATTTCGATAATGAAAAAAGAGAATACGTCATCGACAACGTGGCTCTGCCGTGTTTCTGGACGAACTATCTGGGTGTCGAGGACATGGCGGCGGTCATCAACCATACGGCGGGAGGTTATCTGTTTTACAAAACACCGGAGTATCACAGGATCAGCCGGTTCCGTGGGAATGGGGTAGCCATGGACCGCCCGGGATTCTATGTATATATCAGGGATAATGAAAAGAAGGATTACCATTCCATCTCCTGGCAGCCGGTAGCCAAGGATTTATCCAAGGCAAAATACCGTTGCCGCCACGGACTGTCTTACACCGTCTACGAGAGCGAATATGACGGACTGGCATCCTCACAGACCATGGTTATTCCCTGCGGGGAAAATGTACTGTTGTGGGATGTAAAGGTGAAAAATACCACCGATGCAGTCAGAAATCTTTCCTTATTTACTTACATGGAATTTTCGTTCCATCACATTATGATAGACAACCAGAATTTTCAGATGAGTCTGTATTGTGCCGGTTCTTCCTATGAAGACGGCATCATCGAGGAGGACTTGTTCTACGAAGAAAAAGGGTATCAGTATCTTACCGCCAACTTCACACCGGACGGCTATGACTGCGTCAGAGAGAAATTCCTGGGAGTCTATGGTACCGAAGATCATCCGGCAGGCATGGAGAGAGGAACTCTGGAAGGTTCCACAGAACTTGGTGGCAATCACTGCGGCAGCTTGCAGAAGAACTTTAAATTACAGCCCGGCGAAGAAGCCCGTTTTGTGATCACGCTGGGAGAGGGCAATCGTGAAGAGGGCAGACGGATCCGGGTAAAATACAGCGATCTGAAAAGAGTGGACGCAGTCTCCACCGATCTGGCAGCCTACTGGAAACAGAAATACGCTGCACTGCAGATCCAGACACCCAACGAAGGTATGAATACCCTGATCAATACCTGGACTTTGTATCAGTCGGAGATCAACGTTATGTTTGAAGGGTGTTAGTATATAATTGGTTGTTGTGAGTTGTTTGTTGCTGGCGAATGCCCGGAAACTGTAGAAAAACATGGTTTCCGGGTATTCGTTATTTCCGGGAATAGTTCAGAGTTTTTTCATATTTGAGCTATTGATTTATCCACAGGTTATCTCTATAATAGATATGATTGCTCAGATTTCAACTGTGCAGTTGAAATAACGGAAGTGCAATAGCGTATAAAATAGAAAATGGAGATGACATGAGAAAATTAATTGAGTCATATAATAACGGCTATGGCCCCGGCAACGGAGGCAATGGCAACGGAGCTCCCGGCAGCGGTAACAATGGCGGGAACGGCAATAACAGCAACGGAGGCAACGGCAATGGTTCACCGAAGCGCCCCAGCATCCTGATGCTGATCCTGTCGGGACTGATGACAGTGATCGTTGTACTGATGCTGTATAATGCGTTCTTCGGCACCAATACCGGAACGGAAGTATCTTATACCGATTTCCTGAAGGATCTGGAAGCGGACAAGGTTGCTGCGGTGGAGGTAAATAAGGAAAGCGGCATGGTGACGGTACAGCTGAAGCAGGAAGCTGCAGCCACCCCGGCACCGGGCAGTTATGTCAGCTTCTATGGAATTACCCAGAAGGTGACACAGTCCCAGACTGTATATTATACAATGCTGATGGAGGATCTGGATACCCTGACAGCCAGATTGCGGGAGCATGATGTACAGGGGAATCGCGTGACCAGCAATACTTCCAATTTCCTGATGGAGATTCTGGTAACCGTGGTATTGCCGGTGGTACTGATCTGGATCGTGGCAGGTTTTCTGTTCCGCAGAATGGGCGGAAGCGGCGGACCCATGGGCGTGGGCAAGAGCAATGCCAAGGTATATGTACAGAAGGAGACCGGCGTTACATTCAAGGATGTGGCCGGTGAAGACGAAGCAAAGGAATCTCTGGTGGAAGTCGTGGACTTCCTGCATAATCCACAGAAATATTCCAAGATCGGTGCAAAACTGCCCAAGGGAGCATTGCTGGTGGGCCCTCCCGGAACCGGTAAGACTTTGCTGGCCAAGGCAGTGGCAGGAGAAGCACATGTACCGTTCTTCTCTCTGACGGGTTCTGATTTTATTGAGCTGTATGTAGGTGTGGGCGCCAGCCGTGTCCGTGACCTGTTCAAGGAAGCGACCAAGAACGCGCCCTGTATCGTATTTATTGATGAGATCGATGCCATCGGCCGCAGCCGTGATTCTAAGTACGGCGGAGGCAATGAAGAGCGGGAACAGACATTGAACCAGTTACTGTCTGAGATGGATGGCTTCGACAGCTCTAAGGGTATTTTAATCCTGGGTGCTACGAACCGCCCGGAGATCCTGGACAAGGCGCTCTTACGTCCCGGACGTTTTGACCGCCGTATCATCGTAGACAAGCCGGATCTCAAGGGCCGTGTGGAAATCCTGAAAGTACATTCCAAGGATGTGAAGATGGACGAGACCGTAGATCTGGATGCGATTGCACTGGCTACCAGCGGAGCGGTTGGTTCCGATCTGGCCAATATGATCAACGAGGCAGCTATCAATGCTGTCAAGGAAGGCAGAGAATTTGTAAGCCAGAAGGATCTGTTCGCGGCTGTGGAACAGGTGCTGGTAGGTAAGGAAAAGAAAGACCGCATCATGAGCAAAGAGGAACGTCGCATCGTATCCTATCATGAAGTGGGACATGCACTGATCAGCGCTTTACAGAAAAACTCCGAGCCGGTACAGAAAATTACCATTGTTCCCCGTACCATGGGTGCGTTGGGCTATGTGATGCAGGTGCCGGAGGAGGAAAAATACCTCAATACCGAGGCAGAACTTCGGGATATGCTGGTAGGTCTGGTGGGTGGACGTGCCGCTGAGGAAGTAGTATTCGACACTGTGACCACCGGTGCAGCCAACGATATTGAAAAAGCTACTTCTATTGCCCGTAACATGATCACACGATACGGTATGAGCAAGCGCTTTGGGCTCGTGGGCCTGGCTACCGTAGAGAGCCAATATCTGGAGGGAAGAACCGCGCTGAACTGTAGTGATGAAACGGCAGCAGCCATTGACGAAGAAGTCGTTGCCATGATCAAGGAGAGCTACGATCAGGCATTGCAGATGCTTCGCGAGAACAGAGAACTGATGGATAAGCTGGCAGCGTTCCTGATCGAGCGTGAGACCATCACCGGTAAGGAATTCATGGAGATCTTTCGCAGAGAGAAGGGACTGCCTGACCCAGAGGAAGAGAAGAAAGATGTGACAGAAACAAATGCTGCGGGCAGTGCAGTAAAGGGCAACAGCGTGGATGTGACCATTGGGGAACAGGTCATGACTTCCACCGATTCAACTTTCCAACCCCTGACTTTCGAAGACAGCCTGCAGGAAGCAAAGGAGCAGACTGCACCGGCGCAGGATACCGCAAAGCAGCCTGCAGAATCTGCAAAAGAAGAGACTTCCGCACAGGAGAAGCCTGAAGAATCTGCGGAGCAGAAGCCCGATGCTTCCGAGGAACCCAAGGATCCTCCCCAGGGACCGGTAGGACTGTTCTCCCACGGAACTTTATAAATGTCGGGGGTTTTTGCCCCCGACATCTATAAAATAGAGTAATTAGCAAAGAGCATTAGTCAAATGCGAACTCCGAGTTGATTATTTTGTAATAATGCTTTATCATAATAAAGTGTCGGGATATTCCCGGACAGACTGCACAGGCAGTCAGATCGCAATGAGGAGGTAATATCAGAATGTTAAAACAGCTATCCATTTACGCTGAAAATAAAAAAGGAGCCCTGCAGGCTATGACCAATGCGCTGTATGAAGCAGGCATCAATATCTGGGGTTCCGTTACCAACGACGGCGCGGAGTACGGCATCAACCGCATGGTGGTATCCGATCCTGACAAGGCAAAAGAGGTCCTCACAGAGAAGGGCTACCTCTGCCGTTTCGTGGATGTCCTGGCTGTAGAGATCGAGGATAAGCCCGGTGCACTGAATACCCTGCTGACAGCTCTCTTAGACAGCAATGTCAATGTGGACTATACCTACTTGTCCTTCAACCGTGATTCTTCCACCCCCGTCATGATCCTGCATACCGCAGATCCTGAGGAAGTGGAAATCTGTCTGAGGGCAAAGGGATTCAAGATGGTATAGCACATGAGTCCATGCAAAATCAAAAATAAGAGTCATTTGAGGAAGCTTGCTTACGACAAATGACTCTTATTTTTGATTTTATACGGCGAAAGCCGCTACTGTCTTTTTATATTTGCTTTTTTGAAAAATTCATCTATTGTATCAACTTTTATGGCAAGTTTGAACCATTCCGTCTGTTTTTCCGGACGGGTTTCGCGCCGAATGCTATTTATTTGGTCTTCAGAGAGTCTTCCTTTTTCTTCTAAAAGCGATATTACGCCGTCAGCCAGTCCCATGGCTTTTCCATAATCGAATTCAGCTTTGCGAATTAATTTTTCTTCTTTTTCCTTGTCATATTCAAAAATGCTCACCTTCAACACCTCCGCGCGGTTATGCGATAGGAACTCTGTCAAAATTCCCTCCTGAATACATTCTGTTATAGCCAAATTTACTGCATCATTAAGAGACATCATAGTAGCATATTTACGAACTCTGGTTACATATTGAGAATATTCCCATAAGACATGGCAGTTTTTCAAAAGCTCGAAGTTGTGATCGGAATTAATGTTCAACATAGTAACTTTTAATTCCAGATCTGGATTTTCGGAGTAGTTTTCATAAGCATCTGATAAACGTAACTCTAAACGATCCGGAATATTTTCGTCAGTACCATTATAAAATACAAGAAATTTTGGAGTCGGTATGGTCTGTAAGGTAGATGAATACAGGGTTCTCTGATTTATAAGAGACTGATATTCGCTTGCAATATAAAAAAGATCACGCAAGGGAATATTGGGGTTGTAAGTAGACTGATGTTCATACAAATAGAGACCAGTTTCCAACACAAAGGCAAGGTCGTTTTTCATGCCCATATAGACGGCATTTTCCAACGTTACAATGTTAAGAGCTTCCGGATTCTGATAATGTGCTCCTGCTATTGCATTATACAGTGAAAGCAGATTATTTTTGTCGGAAAAAAGCCATCGGAAAATAGTATCCTTATAGTTCCGGTTTGCCGGGAGAGAGCGATTGTCATGTTTATTTTTCATAGGGACCTCCTGTTCGTATGGTTAGTACATGAAAACAAGAGGAATGATCCTACTCCATATCCGCTATCCTTCAATGTACTATGCGCGTGAAAGTGGTGTAAAAGCATAGAATCCATTGAAACGATAATAGATAGGAAGAACAGCTTTTGCTGTCTGAATTGTAGAATATATGCTTTGAATTGATTATAACAAACGATTTTGGAATTTACAAGGTATAATAAAACAATAAATGTTGTCTGTAAATTTTGTGAGAAAGAATATTGACAAAGTAATAGCTACATGATAATATCAAATCATAGTTAATGCAAACGTTTGCATTATTTTTTTACAAGGTTATGCAAACGCTTGCATAACAAGTGACAATCATAGAAAACGGGTGAGGATAAAATGCCAGCAACGATTAAGGATATCGCGAAAAAAGTAGGAGTAAATCCGTCAACAGTATCAAGAGTAATTAATGGAACAGCCAGTATTTCAGAGGAAACGAGGCAGAAAATTAAAGATGCCATGAAAGAACTGGATTATCATCCCAACAGCCTGGCAAGAAGCCTTGTAAATGGGAGTACTTTTACGATAGGGCTGGTAATCGATGCCGGTAACAGTGATGCATTCTCAAATGCTTTTTTTATCCGAAGTGTTTCGGCAATAGAAGCGGTAACGCAGCAGAGAGGGTTTAACCTGTTGATTACCAGCGATTCGGATAAAGAGGATAATAGTGCCGTCAAAAATCTGATTTTAGAGAAAAAGATAGATGGTATTATACTTCCTGTTTCTGCGGCAACAGAGGAACTGATAGACCTACTGCTGGGTAATCATTTTCCGTTTATTGTGTTAGGCGAACCGGATAACGTAAGAGATGGTATTCACTGGATTGATATGGATAATAAACAGGGGGCAGAAGATGCTGTAAATTATCTACACCGGATGGGATATGAAAAGACGATTTTACTTGTTGAAAATCGCATAACAATGTTTGAAAGAAAGAGAATCCAGGGATTTCAGGCAGCGGTAGGGCTAAATGGGAAAGATGTGGCTGAGAATTTAATTGTTGAATGTGGGGTGGAGAGTAATCAGATCGGTGAAGCGATACAAAGGGCACTCAACAAGTATCCAGATATTGACAGTATTATATGTACCAATAATGTGGTTGCTTACGAGACTTTGAAGTTTTTAAAAAAGAAAAATATAGCTATTCCCGGATCAATTGGAATCATCACATTTGATAATTATCCATTGGCAGAATATATGGATCCGCCACTTACGGTAGTGGATATTGACACGTATAAGCTGGGAGAAGAAGCTGCCAATACGTTGTTTTCCATTATTCAGAATCTGGGACAACACAGAAAGGAGGTATTGCTTTCGACGAGAATTATTGAGAGGGAATCTACAATGAAAGGAGAAAAACGGAAGAAGTGAAAAAAGAAGCAATACAGCATTTCAATACGGAAGAGTACATATATCCGGTAAAGAGAAATGAATTAGTATTTAAGATTCGCTGTGCAAAAAAGGATATATCGAAATGTATTTTGGTTTACTGGGACAGAACAAAACCGGAGAACCAAAAGAGACAGGAACTGAAATGCTGCTACAGAGATGGGTTGTTTGATTATTTTCAGGGGAAAATAATATTTCATCAGATTGCGCGTTATCAAAAATATTATTTTGAACTGACGGACAGTAGTGGAAATATGATGTATTATACGGCAAATGGATTGCAGCAGGTAATTCCCAAGTCTGGTTTCTTTGAATATTTGTATGTCAATGGGACGGATGTCATTACTTTTCCGGAGTGGGCAAAAGGAGTGATCTATTATCAGATATTTCCGGAGAGATTTTGTAATGGCAATCGTGGAAATGATCCGGAAGGATGTAAACCATGGGGAACTTTGCCTGACAGAGAACATCATATGGGTGGAGACCTGCAGGGAATCATTCAAAAGATTCCTTATCTGAGGGAACTGGGAATAGAGTGCATCTACCTGAATCCTATATTTGAGGCAGACTTTAATCATAAGTATGCAACCACAGATTACTTTAAGATAGATTCCCAGTTTGGAACCGAAGAGACATTCAGAGAACTTGTGGATACGTGTCACAGTTACGGAATCCGGATTGTGTTGGACGGCGTATTTAACCATACGGGAGTGCATTTTAAACCATTTCAGGATGTACTGGAAAAACAGGAAAAATCCCGTTATGTAAAATGGTTTCATATCAATCATTATCCGGTGGAACCCAGTCACCATAATTATGAATGTGTGGGAGCGTATAAATGGATGCCAAAACTGGATACCTCCAATCCGGAGGTCAGGGAATTCATACTAAAAGTAATGTTTTACTGGATTGATCATTATGGAATTGATGGCTGGAGACTGGATGTTGCAGATGAAGTAGACCCTTCTGTATGGGAAGAGGCGAGAATACAGATCAAGGAAAAATATCCGGATAAGATTCTGTTGGGTGAGACCTGGGGATATGCCGGAAAGATGCTGCGAGGCAATCAGATGGACTCTGTAATGAATTATGTATTTAGGGATGCTCTCCGAGATTACATAGCAGAAAAGTCAATTTCCGTAACAGAGTTTGACAGTAGACTAAATCATATGCTGGCTTATTACAAGGACGAGACAAATTGTCTTTTGTATAACCTGATCGACAGTCATGATACAGAACGTTTTCTGTATCTGTGCCGGGAAGATAAAACACTTCTGAAACTGGCAGTAGCATTTCAAATACTATTTCCGGGTTCCCCTGCAATTTACTACGGCGATGAGGTTGGAATGACAGGAGACAATGATCCTGATTGCCGAAGGTGTATGGAATGGGAAGAAAATGCGGATAAAGATGTGAAGAACTGGTACCAAAAAATAATACAGTTGCGAAAAAATTATAGTTGCATTCGATCCGGAAGCTTCAGAACTGTTATTGCAGACGAAACAACCGATACTTATGGATTTGTTCGTAAAGATGAGACTGGAAGCTGTTATGTGATTCTGCATAGAGGAACAAAAAACTGTAAAATAGAATGTCCGGTTTTGGAAAGAGGCGTTTTTGCAGAAGTGCTTTCAGGGGAACTGTTACGAGAGGAAGATATCGGAGAAGCGGAATTGTTGAATGAGGACATAACAGAATACAAGGGCAAAGTTACGTTGCAAATGGAGCCGTATTCTGTAAAAGTCATAATGAGTTCATCGAACTCGAGCAAAAAACAATAGGAGGATGTTTACAATGATGAAGGTAAAGAAAAACAAAAAATTACTGGCAATTCTACTCACAACCGTAATGAGCCTGGCAGCCTTAACAGGATGTGGAGAATCACCAGTAGAATCTGAAACTGGCTCAGAGAGTCAGGTATCAGCAACAGCAGAGGCTCCTGCAGCTACAGAAAGTGCTTCGCAGGAAGAAGTTACTATTAATTTCTGGCATCATTATAGTGCACAGTCGGCAGAAAATGAAACTCTGATGAATGTACTGATTCCGGAATTCGAAAAAGAAAATCCGGGAATCAAGGTAAATGCAGTATCTCATGAATGGGCAGATCTGCATCAGAAGATTCTGATCAGCGCACAGTCAAACACGTTACCGGATGTAGCCAGACTGGATAGCGCATGGGTTCCCGAATTTGAGAAAATGGGAATTCTGACAGCACTGGATGAAGAGATGTCTGACTTTAATGATGTCTCCGGTGGCTTATTGGAAAGTGCTATGAGCACAGCAAAAGTGGATGGTCACTTCTATGGATTAGCATTGAACACCAACACCAAAATTCTCTTCTATAATGTGCAGGCTTTCAAGGATGCAGGTATTGAGGCTCCCAAAACCATGGATGAATTTGTTGATGCTGCTAAGAAATTAGCAGGAACCAATGCAAATGGTCAGCAGGTATGGGGATATGATGAGCCGGCACTGGCAGGTTGGAATCTCTGCCCGTTCATCTGGAGTATGGGTGGATCCATTACCAATGAAGAGGAGACAAAGGCATCCGGTTATATCAACAGCCCGGAGACAGTAAAGGCAATCGAAACGCTTGCGGAACTGTATCAGGCAGGTGCAATCACAGGATGGAATGCAGGTGACATTCCGATGACAGATGGTTTTGGAACCGGTAGATATATGATGCTTCTGGAAGGTCCCTGGAAGGTTGCGGAAATGCAAGGCTCTTATCCTGATTTTGAATATGCAACCATGGAAATGCCTGCCGGAGATGCTGGATCCATATCTGTTCTGGGTGGTGAAGATATTGCTATGTTCAATAGTGCAAATAAAGATGCTGCATGGAAATTCATGAAGTTTATGACCAGTGAATTCGCTGAAGAGGAAATGGCAAAATGCGGACAGATCCCTGTCAACAAGGAAGCACTGGAAAGCGATACGGTAAAAGCAGCAGATTATGCACCGTTCCTGGAAGCTATCAAAACTGCAAAATCCCGTCCTACCGTAGCCTGCTGGTCTGAAATGGACAGCGAATTATCTGTAGCGGTTACGGATGTAATGAACGGAAAGAAAACAGCACAGGAAGCTATGGATAAGCTCGCAGAGCGTTTTGATGAACTTCTCGCAGAATAATATTAATTATAACTTGCCATATGTATAAAGTCAAATAGCAGTCCGGGGCAGTATCGTCAGGTGCTGTCCCAACTGTAAAAGAGGTATTTCTATGAAGACATCACGGAAAAGCAAAATACAGATTGGATTATTACTTTTACCCGGGTTACTTGTATTTGGGATTTTTACGATCTACCCTATTTTGAAATTATTTATTATGAGTTTCTTTGAATGGGATTTTGGCAGTATGCTGAGTCATCGTTTTATTGGATTGGAAAATTACAAGGAAGTATTGGGAGATGAATACTTTCGGACTGTTTTTATAAATTCATTGGTATATACGCTTGTGACTGTGCCGGGACAGATGCTGGCTGGATTTTTAGTTGCACTTTTACTGAACCAGATTACACGTTTTAAAGTCGGATATCGGGTACTGTATTATTTGCCAGTAATTACGTCATGGGTAGTAGCGTCTCTGATTTTCAAATATGTGTTTAACACAGAGGGATTATTAAATTATTTTCTGATGAATATTGTACATATTACCAGTGCAAATGTACGATGGCTGGATACCAGATGGGGCGGTATGACAGTAGCAATGTTACTGGGAATATGGAAGGGAATTGGCTGGAATATGGTTGTGTTCCTTGCAGCATTACAGACGGTGCCTACAGATCTCTATGAAGCTGCCGCTATCGACGGAGCCACAGCATGGGATAAAATGTGGAATGTTACGATACCGAGTATCCGGGGAACGATTTTATTTGCGTTAGTAATGCTCACTATTGGCGGATTTAATGTATTTACTTCTATTAAGATGATAACCGGTGGTGAACCCGGGCATCAGACAGATGTTATTCTGACATGGATGTATCATAAGGCATTCAGTACAGGAAAATTCGGCTATGCTGCAGCGTTGTCCTTTATTACAACCGTAGTACTTGCGATACTTGCTGTAATACAGTTTAAACTCATGCAGCAGAAAGATCAATAAGATAGGCAGGTGTGAGTATGAAAAGAAAAACATGGATACAGATATTTCTTCACATTATATTAATTGCCGGATTAATCATTGTTGTGCTTCCTATGGTATATATGATTAGCACATCGCTGAAGCCGAATGGGGCATTGTATGAATACCCCCCTCGATTTTTACCAGCATTAGAAGAGGTGACTCTGGAAAATTACAAATACGTATTGGGACAGGGAAAATTCTATCGTAACTTCTTAAACAGTATGTGTGTATCCGTAGCATCCGTGCTGATTGCAGCAGCGATTGCTTCGGCTCTGGGATATGTAATTGCAAGATTTGATTTCCCGGGAAAAAATTTCCTGTTTGGATTTATCGTCTTAACAATGATCGTGCCGGGACTGACACTTATCGTTCCACAGTATGAACTGGCGGTAAAATTACGTGTAATCAACTCTCTTGCAGGACTGGTTCCTTTTTATGCAGCATGGACAATTCCTTATTCCACATTTATGATAAAGGGTTTTGTGGAAGGGATTCCCAGAGAATTGGATGAAGCAACTTATATGGATGGTGGAAGTGTTTTTACGGTTTTCGGAAGGATCATAATTCCCCTTGCAAAACCCGGAATCGCTTCGGTATCTATTTTCAATTTTTTGACTGCATGGGAGGAATTTCCTTGGGCGAATACGGTTTTAAATGATAATTTGAAACGGACAATGCCAATTGCAATCTCCGGATTTTTTGGAGAACATCAATTTACACAGTGGGGCTATGTCTTTGCATTGTCAGTATTTAGTCTTTTACCCATACTTATCGTGTTTATCTGCTGCCAGAAATTCTTTGTGGCAGGTCTGACAAGTGGCAGTGTAAAAGGCTGATACCATATATTACCTTTCCTTTGCGGTGTTTGCAGTTGCTGGCAGACACCGCTTTTGTTTTGTACAAGATAAAAATCCCTTGTTGTATTTTTCTCAAGAATCGGTATGATAGAAGCATGCGAGGAAATATTTATGTTTAACTTTGAAGAAGAATTAAAAAAGCTCCCCCGCAAGCCGGGAGTATATATCATGCGGGATGACAAGGATGTCATTTTGTATGTGGGAAAAGCCATCAACCTGCACAATCGTGTAAGGTCTTATTTTCGTGAAAATATCGGCAGAGGTCCTGCCATTGACCAGATGGTATCATTGATCGCGCGATTTGAATATATCGTGACGGACTCCGAACTGGAGGCACTGGTGCTGGAGAACAATCTGATCAAAGAGAATTCTCCGAAATATAACACTCTGCTGAAGGATGACAAGACGTACCCTTATATCAAGGTGACGGTGGGGGAGGATTATCCCAGAATCCTGTTTTCCCGTACCATGAAGAAGGATAAGTCTCGCTATTTCGGTCCTTATACCAGTGCTACGGCGGTCAAAGATACCATTGAGCTGCTGAACAAGCTGTACCAGCTGCGTACCTGCAACCGGGTGCTGCCGAGAGACACCGGACTGGAGCGCCCCTGCCTGAATTATCATATTAAACAGTGCCTGGCTCCCTGTCAGGGCTATGTGAGCAAGGAGGAGTATAGACAGCAGGTGGCGGGAGCACTGGAATTTCTAAACGGCAATTACAGCCCGATTCTGAAGGATCTGGAAGAGAAGATGAACAAGGCAGCGGAGGAACTGGAATTTGAAGAAGCTGCCAGATACAGAGATCTGTTATCCAGTGTCCGCCAGGTGTCCCAGAAACAGAAGATCACCGAGGGCGTCGGTGAAGATAAAGATATCCTGGCACTGTATCAGGATGAGACGGAAGCGGTGGTACAGGTGTTTTTCGTCCGGGATGGCAAGCTGATCGGCAGGGAACATTACTATATGACACATGTGCCGGAAAATAACAAACCAGCGATTTTACAGGATTTTGTAAAGCAGTTCTATGCGGGGACCCCATTTATTCCCAGAGAGCTGATGCTGCAATATGAGATTGAGGACGCAGAACTTATTGAAAAATGGCTGTCTGAACGGAAAGGCAGCAGGGTCTACCTGAAGGTGCCAAAGATCGGCAGTAAGGAAAAACTGGTGGAACTGGCAGCCCAGAATGCAAAACTGGTATTGTCTCAGGACAGGGAGAAACTGAAGCGTGAGGAAGGCCGTACTATCGGTGCGGTGAAGGAAATCTCAGATCTGTTGCAGCTTCCGCTGACCGGCACGGCCCGGATGGAGGCCTACGATATTTCCAATATCAACGGTTTTGAAAATGTAGGCTCCATGGTAGTCTACGAAAAGGGGAAGCCAAAGCGCAGCGATTACCGTAAATTCAAAATCAAGAGTGTCTCTGGCCCGGATGATTATGCCTGCATGCGGGAAGTGTTGACGAGGCGGTTCCGCCACGGCATGGAAGAGAGCAAAGAGCTGGAAGAACAGGAAATGGATCAGGAGTACGGAAGCTTCACGAAGTTCCCGGATCTGATTCTGATGGACGGCGGCCGCGGACAGGTGAATATTGCGCTGTCCGTACTGGAAGAACTGGGAATCGACATTCCGGTCTGCGGCATGGTCAAGGATGACAACCATCGTACCAGAGGCTTATATTATCATAATATTGAGCTTCCCATTGATACCCATTCCGAAGGTTTTAAGCTGATCACCAGAATTCAGGATGAGGCCCACCGTTTTGCTATCGAGTATCACAGATCCCTGCGCAGCAAGACTCAGGTGAAGTCCGTACTGGATGATATCCCGGGGGTGGGACCGGCCCGGAGAAAGGCCCTGATGAGGCACTTTAAGTCACTGGAGGAGATCCGGCAGGCATCGGTGGAAGAATTGATGGAAATTCCCGAAATGAATGAGCGTACGGCAGAGGAAATCGTGACCTTTTTTGCTTCACAGACAGGACAACCTGTGGTACACTAAAAGATAATGAAAAGGGCGGGGAACCGGGGCGGTTTTTTCGCGGAAAGGTATGGAGATTAGTATGGCAAGTGTAAGTTTAACCCGTGTTATCGAAAAAATGAAACTGGAAAATCTCACACCGGAGATTGATGTGAAACATGTGAAGATCACACAGCCGGATATCAACCGTCCGGCACTGCAGCTGGCAGGATATTTTGAGCATTTTGATGCCACGCGTCTGCAGATCGTTGGATTTGTGGAATATACTTATATGGAGGGACTGACAGACGAGACCCGCAGGGAGGCGTATGAGAAGCTGATGGCCTATGACATTCCCTGCATTGTGTTCAGCCGTGACCTGAAACCGGATCCTATATTCCTGGAGACGGCGATCCGACATCAGATTCCGTTATTATCTACGAAAAAATCCACCTCTGACTTTATGTCTGAGATCATCCGGTGGTTAAATGTCAAGCTGGCTCCCTGCATTTCCGTGCACGGTGTACTGGTGGATGTCTACGGTGAAGGTGTCCTGATCACTGGTGAGAGCGGCATCGGTAAGTCCGAGGCAGCACTGGAGCTGATCCGAAGAGGTCATCGTCTGGTAACCGATGATGTGGTAGAACTCCGTAAGGTCAGTGATGATACGCTGGTAGGTTCTGCACCAGATATCACAAAACACTTTATTGAATTGCGTGGTATCGGCATCGTGGATGTCAAGGCACTGTTTGGTGCATTGTCCGTAAAAGATACCCAGACCATTGACCTGGTCATCCGTCTGGAAGATTGGGATAAGGACAAAGAGTACGACAGACTGGGACTGGAAGAGAATTATACCGAATATCTGGGCAATAAGGTGGTATGCCACAACATTCCGATTCGTCCCGGACGTAACCTGGCAGTTATCTGCGAGACGGCAGCTATCAACCACCGTCAGAAGAAGATGGGCTACAACGCAGCAAAAGAGCTATACACCCGTGTACAGAACTCTCTGGCAAAAAGACGTGAGGAGGACGAGGACGATGAGTAAATATGCATTTGGGGTAGACGTGGGAGGAACCACGGTCAAGTTAGGACTTTTCAATGATAAGGGACAGGTGCTGGATAAGTGGGAGATTCCCACAGTAAAAGATAACGGCGGGGAAAAGGTATTGCCGGATATTGCAGCATCTATCAAAAACAAAATGCAGGAGAAGAATATCTCTGTAGAAGAACTGGTAGGCGTAGGAATTGGAGCTCCCGGTGCAGTGGACGCTGACGGCTATATGGTCAACGGTGCAGTGAACATTGGCTGGGGTGCCTTTGATCTGGCAGAGACCCTGAAAAAAGAACTGGATCTGCCTGTAACTGTGAAAGCTGGAAATGATGCCAATGTAGCAGCCCTGGGTGAAATGTGGCAGGGCGGTGGTAAAGGCTATTCCAATCTGGTAGCCGTTACTCTGGGAACCGGTGTCGGTGGAGGTATCATCATCGACGGCAGAATCCTGACCGGTACCAACGGTGCCGGCGGTGAAATCGGACATATCCATATTGAAGATGCTGAGACAGAGACTTGCGGCTGTAAGAACAAGGGCTGTCTGGAGCAGTATGCATCCGCTACCGGAGTTACCCGTCTGGCCAACAGACGTCTGGCCAAAGATGATGCTCCCAGCATGCTCAGAGGTGGTGAAATCTCTGCGAAGACCGTATTTGATGCGGTGAAAGCCGGAGATAAAGTAGCAATCGAGATCGCAGAACAGTTCGGCGAGTATCTTGGCAAGGGACTTGCCGCAGTAGCCAGCGTAGTTGATCCCCAGATTTTTGTCATTGGCGGTGGCGTGTCCAAGGCCGGAGACATTTTATTCAAATACATAGAGCCTTCTTATAAGAGATGTGCTTTCGGTCCCTGCAAGCAGACGAAATTCGCCCTGGCCAAGCTGGGAAATGATGCCGGAATCTACGGTGCGGCAGCACTGGTATTAAAGTAGGCTTTCGCGGCATAATTATAACAAAAAGAAAGAGCAGCCTGACAACATGATAAGTGCAGCAGTGATAGAAGCATTAAAAGAAATTGTACCGGTAGATAAAGTTCTGTTACAGGAACCGATGAAATTGCATACCACCTTCCGGATCGGTGGCCCGGCAGATTGCCTGGTCTATCTGGAAAACGAAGAGCAGCTCTGTAAGATCCAGAAATACCTTCGGCTGGTGGATGTTCCCTATACCGTGATCGGCAACGGAAGCAATCTGCTGGTCAGCGACCAGGGATATGCAGGAATTGTTCTGGTGGTTGGTAAGCATATGAGCCGGATCGAAGTGAAAGACTGCTATCTGGAAGCAGAGGCAGGGGCCCTGATGAGCCAGGTGGCAAAAGCAGCGAAAGAGCATGGCCTGACAGGCCTGGAGTTCGCCGCGGGAATCCCCGGTACCATCGGTGGCGGAGCTGTAATGAATGCCGGAGCCTACGGCGGAGAGATGAGCCAGGTGGTGACCACTGTTACGGTAGTCAACCGTAATGGAGAGATCATGGAACTGGACAACAGTACCATGGAGTACGGCTATCGTACCAGCGTGATCCAGAACCAGTCGTTTGTCGTGACGAAAGTGACTTTCCGGCTACAGCCCGGAGATCCGGAGCAGATCGCAGCCAAAATGGAGGAACTGGCAATTCGCCGCAGAGAAAAACAACCTTTGGAATATCCCAGTGCCGGCAGTACTTTCAAACGTCCCGAGGGACATTTCGCCGGGCAGCTGATCATGGAAGCCGGTCTGCGGGGATACTCCGTAGGAGGCGCAAAGGTATCGGAAAAGCATTGCGGATTTATTATCAACACCGGCAATGCCACTGCAGAAGATGTAAAAGATGTGATCTGGGAAGTACAGAGAAGAGTGAAAGAACGTTTTCACGTGGAACTGGAACCCGAGATCAAATTCCTGTAACTATTCAGAGCCATGTAAATTTGTTTTCTGCGGATGCTTGCATCTTCGCAGAATCGCAAATTTATATGGCGAAGTAACCACATGAGCAGAGAACAGGAAGACCTGTTCTCCAAGGAAGCCTCGAAGAGGTGATTTTGCGAATGGGATTCTGAATAGTTACGATAGAATAACGAGGTGCATATGAGATTTGTAGTAGTAACAGGCATGAGTGGCGGAGGAAAGAGAACCGCATTAAAGCTTTTGGAAGATGCTGGATTTTACTGCGTGGATAATCTGCCGGTATCTCTGGTGGAGAAGTTCGTAGAACTGATTGCCATGCCGGGCAGTGAGATCAGCAAGGTGGCCCTGGGACTGGATGTCCGGGCAGACCAGAATTTCATGGATGCGACCCGGATTTTGGAGCAATTAAAGGAAAAAGGCTACAAATTCGAGATTTTGTTTATGGACTCCGACGATGCTGCTCTGATAAAACGGTATAAGGAGACCAGACGTGTGCACCCTCTTGCAGCAGACGGCAGAGTGGAGGACGGCATTCACAAGGAGCGCAAGATCCTGGAGACAATCCGCAAAAATTCAGATTACGTCATCGATACCTCCAATCTGTTAGTCAGAGAACTGAAGGAAGAGCTGGATCGTATTTTTGTACAGAACGAAGAATACAATAGTCTTATGGTAACGGTCATGTCCTTCGGGTTCAAGCATGGAATCCCCGCAGACGCCGATCTGGTCTTTGATGTAAGATTCCTGCCAAACCCTTATTATATCGAGGAACTGAAGCCCCAGACCGGTAATGATAAAGGAGTGCAGGATTATGTGATGAGTTTTCCGGAGACCGGAATATTCCTGGACAAGCTGACCGACATGATTCAGTTTCTGATCCCGAATTATATTAAAGAAGGCAAATACCGTCTGGTTATTGCAATCGGCTGCACCGGCGGTAAGCACCGAAGCGTTACTTTAGCAAATAAATTGTACGAACGTATGAAGGCGGAAGGTCATTATGGTATCAAGCTGTATCACCGTGATGTACCCAGAGAAGGAATCTGACATGTCATTTTCGAGTGAAGTAAAGGAAGAACTGGCAAAACACATCAGCCCGGCAAGACATTGCCAGATCGCTGAGCTGGCCGCACTCATGAACTTCAGTGGACAATACGGACGCTCCGCAGAAGGAGATTTCATGATCGGTTTCCAGACGGAAAACGAGGCGGTTGTCAGAAAAGGCTTTACATTATTGAAAAAAACATATAATATAGATACTGATGTTAAAATCAGCGAGGAACAGATGCGGAGTGTGATCGATAAGATCGGGGATCTGTCTGAGCCTGTGAGCCCCCTGCTGATTAAAAATTCCTGCTGTCAAAGAGCATTTTTAAGAGGAGCTTTTCTCTGCATTGGTTCTATGAGCGATCCGCAGAAAAGTTATCACCTGGAATTTGTATGCACCGATGAGGATAAAGCGAGACAACTACAGAGTGTGATACAGGGATTTGACATAGAGGCCAAGATTGTGCTTCGGAAGAAGTATTACGTGGTCTATCTGAAGGAAGGATCCGGTATTGTGGATCTTCTCAATGTGTGCGAAGCACCCATTGCCCTGATGAAGCTGGAAAACCTGAGGATTGTGAAAGAAATGCGCAATTCTGTGAATCGGAGAGTGAACTGTGAGACCGCCAATATTACCAAAACGGTAACTGCAGCGACCAGACAGATAGAGGATATTATTTATATCCGGGATCACTACGGACTGGAGAATCTGCCCGAGCCCTTAAGCCAGATGGCAGAGGTCAGGCTGGAGAATCCGGACGCTCCGCTGAAGGAACTGGGAGAGTATCTGGATCCGCCGGTGGGAAAATCCGGTGTGAACCATAGATTACGTAAACTCAGCGAACTGGCAGATAGAATCCGGACGTAAAAGAGGAGGAAAATTATGACAAAGAGGAGTATTACGGTCAGACTGGAAGATGGCCTGGACGCAAGACCGGTGGCACTGTTAGTACAGGAAGCCAGCAAGTACGAAAGCAACATTTATTTTGAAGTAGACGATAAGCGGATCAATGCCAAGAGTATTATGGGTATGATGAGCCTGGGACTTTGTGCAGGCGAAGAGCTTACAGTAACTGCAGAGGGTGCAGATGAGCAGACCGCTGTGGACAACATTGAAAAGTTTTTGAGCGGTCAGGTGGCTTAAGAACATAACATGAGAAGAAGCGGGGCTGATGGAGAATTCTGTTAGTCCCGTTTGTTGTATCTTGAGGGCAGTATTATGAAGAAGATGTTATTTATCTATAATCCCAAAGCTGGAAAGGCACAAATCCGCAACAAACTGGCGGATATTCTGGATGTATTCACCAAGGGCGGTTATGAGATCACCGTATATCCCACGCAGAGAAGTGAGGATGCCATGGAGAAGACCGAGAAGCGCAGCAAAGAATATGATATCGTGGTCTGCAGCGGCGGAGACGGAACGCTGGATGAGGTGGTCACCGGCATGATCCGCAGTGGCTTCCGTACGCCTATTGGCTATATCCCGGCCGGGAGCACCAATGATTTCGGAGGAAGCCTCGGGCTGCCGAAGAATATGGTGAGAGCTGCGGAAAATATTGTAAATGGGAATGATTTCGCCTGTGATGTGGGATCCTTTAATGAGGATGTGTTCGTTTATATCGCAGCTTTCGGACTATTCACGGATGTCTCTTATGAGACCGGACAGGATATGAAAAATGTGCTGGGGCATATGGCATATCTGCTGGAAGGAATGAAGCGGCTGTCCGCGATCCGTTCCTATCCCATGCGGATTACTTATGGCGATACTACGATCGTGGATGATTTTATCTTCGGAATGGTGACCAATTCCGCATCGGTAGGAGGATTTAAGCGGATCACCGGCAAAAACGTCAGGCTGGATGATGGCGTTTTCGAAGTAACGCTGATCAAACGTCCGAAGAACCCGATTGAACTGAATAACATTATGGTATCCCTGCTGAACCGGGATATCGATACCGATGCTATGTACTGCTTCCGGACGTCAAAGGTGGAGATCACTTCCGCAGAGCCTCTTCCATGGACTCTGGATGGAGAATATGGCGGAACCCATACAAAAGTAGTGATTGAGAACATCTGCCGGGGCGTAGACATCCGGGTGGAACAGAAGGAATCTTAAAATTTGGTAAAAATTTAACAATAAGCTGTTCCATTTTTGAAAAGAATGTGCTATAGTTTGGATAGTCACAAAGTGATTATTCGAAATGTGTTTTTCGTGCTTTTACGAATGTATAACATTTCGTATATCGTAACAAGAATGAGTATATAAAATGGAGGTATTAAAATGTTAGTATCCGCAACAGAAATGCTCAAAAAAGCAAAAGCAGGCCACTATGCAGTAGGTCAGTTCAACATCAACAACCTGGAGTGGACAAAGTCCATCCTTCTCACCGCTAAAGAACTTCGTTCCCCTGTTATTCTGGGTGTATCCGAGGGTGCCGGCAAGTACATGGGCGGTTATGATGTAGTCGTTGGCATGGTCAACGGACTGTTAAAGGATCTGGACATTGATGTTCCCGTTGCGCTGCATCTGGATCATGGCTCTTTTGAAGGCTGCTACAAGTGCATCGAAGCTGGTTTCTCTTCCATCATGTTTGATGGTTCTCATTATCCTATCGCTGAGAACGTAGAGAAGACCACTGAGTTGGTTAAGGCTGCTCACAGCAAGGGACTTTCTATCGAGGCAGAAGTTGGTTCCATCGGTGGTGAGGAAGACGGCGTTATCGGTATGGGCGAGTGCGCTGATCCTAAGGAGTGTAAGTCTATCGCTGATCTGGGTGTTGACTTCCTGGCAGCAGGTATCGGTAACATTCATGGTAAATACCCCGCTAACTGGAAGGGCTTAAGCTTCGAGACTCTGGCAGCTGTACAGGAGCTGACCGGTGAGCTTCCTCTGGTTCTGCACGGTGGTACCGGAATCCCTGCAGATCAGATCAAGAAAGCGATCGACCTGGGCGTATCCAAGATCAACGTTAACACCGAGTGCCAGCTGGCATTTGCTGATGCTACCCGTAAGTACATCGAGGCTGGTAAGGATCTGGAAGGCAAGGGATTTGACCCTCGTAAGCTTCTGGCTCCCGGTGCAGAAGCTATCAAGGCTACTGTTAAGGAGAAGATGGAACTGTTCGGATCTGTTGGCAAGGCTGAATAATTCTGGAATAAAAATGCAAAAGTCTCTCGCAGCGATGCGGGAGACTTTTTTAATTCATAGGAAATTTCTTCCTATGAATTAAAAAAGCTCCGCGGGGATCGCACTGCGGCGGTTATGAAGTATGTCGCAAAAGCGACCCGCCGCAGGCGGAGAATCTCGCAAGCGAGATTCTTGTTTATTCCGATTCCGACCATTAAGACAAAAAAATAACTATTCAGAGCTTCATTTGCAAAATAGCATCTGTGATAGTTGAAAAAACCCCTAGAAAGGGAGGATGCCAAGGATCAGGATCCTTGGCATTTATTATGAAAAAGTTTTTTAAACAAGAAACTGTTGTGTGCTTAAGTTTTTGTTTTGTTTGTTTCTATGGTTATAGTATATGAAACAGAAATGTCCAAAACGTGTTATGGAATTGAAGATTCCTTGAAGGATTTGTAAACAAAATATGAACAACGGCCTATTTTGCGAATGGGGTTCTGAATAGCTGCAATAGCTGCGGTCTTACGGTTCCAGCATTGACTTCACATAATCCTTCGGTGACAGCCTCGTATATTTCTTAAAGATCTGGCTGAAATACTGGGGATTATTGCCGAAACCGACCATTTCCGCTACCGCATAGGGAGATTCTTCTGAGTGCTCCAGTAAAAGTTTTTTCGCCTCCTGAATGCGGAGCTCTGTTACATAGGCGGAAAATTTGCTGCCAGTCTGTTTGACGAACATTTTGCTGACATAATCCGGATTCATAAAAAGATAATTTTCCGAGATCCATTTCAGTGACAGGTTGCTGTCACTCAGATGCTCTCCGATGTACTTTATGACCTTTTCCACACAGTCCGTGTATTTGTGCTGCGGTTCCACAGAGAAGATCGAGGTCATGATCTGCTCCGCAGATGGAATCAGGTCATTCATGGTGACACAGACGTTGACTGCCATGAGACTGTCTGTGGTCTGCAGTTTGCTGAGCGGGTAATATTCCTTCTTGGAGGCCTCCATTACCAGACGGATCATCTGGGTCTTGGCCAGATCCACATCCTGTTCCCCGGATAATTCTGTGAAAAATCTTCTCTGCAAAAGTTTTTCCGGTGGCATTTCCGTGAGGAACAGCTGTGTCAGCAGGGAATCTACCCGGGAAGCAGTCTTGCTTTTACAGGTTTCCACACAGGATACGATGACCTGCGTGATCTCTGTTTCATTGGAAGGCTTTAACAGATAGTGTTTCACACCATAGCGCATGGCGGTCCGTGCAAATTCAAATTCACCATATCCTGAGAGGATGATAAACTCTGTGTTCAACTGGGCAGCACGGACCTTTTCAATCAGATCCAGCCCGGATAAACCGGGCATCTTGATATCGGTCATGACAATATCCGGGTATTCATCCAGAATACAGTCAAAGGCTTCAATACCGTCTTTGCAGACAGCAGCCACATCAATTCCCAGAGAATTCCAGTCGATCAGGGAATGGATCGTTTCACGTATGATCTTCTCATCATCCACGATAATCATCTTTAACATAAGGTATCTCCATTTTTACTACAGCAAAATCATTTTCGTTATAGAAGTGCAGCCCGTATTGCTGGCCGAACATCAGCTGGATGCGTTCTTCAATATTTAACAACGCAATGCCCAGACCCTGTTCCCGGATCTTATGTGTCCGGAGATTCTCCAATAAATCATCGGGGAATTCAGATCCGCTGTTTTTCACATAAATCTGCATCAGCCCCTGGGAATACACACAGGTGAGATTGATGATACATTCATCCGTGATCTGCTCCAGCGCATAGTGTACGGCATTTTCCAACAACGGCTGAATGGAAAGCTTGGGAACCTGTGCATCAAGACAAGCATCCGGAATGCTTTCCGTAAAATTCAGACGGTTGTCAAAACGAAGCTGCTGTATAGTCATATAATAATGTATAATATCAAGTTCCTGCTTCAACGTAAAGCGTTCTTTTTTGTTCAGCGTCATCCGCAGAAAATGACCCAGGGAGTCTGCAATCTGTGATATTTCCGGCTCTCCGATGGCCTTGGCCCGCCAGTTGATGGCATCCAGCGTGTTATACAGAAAATGCGGATTCATCTGGGATTCCAGGCTTTTTAACTGTGCATCTTTGGTCAGAAGCTGTTGACGATAATTCTCGACCACCAATGTCTGGATCCGTTCCGCCATATGGGTAAATTGCCGGTGTAGGATACCGATTTCATCGGTTCGATCGGTGTAATCGTAGGGAACCGGTGCCAGTACGGTGGAATCTTCACCGAATTGCTGCATGCGATAGAGCAGCAGATCAAAATGCCTGGTGATCTTGCGTACGATTACGTGAACCATCAGAATGGAACACAGGAAACCGCAGGAAAGCATCAGTACATATAGAAATGCGGTCATCTGCTGGGATTTTGCCACTTCGTCATAAGAGATCAGATGCAGATAATTCCATTCGTTGATGTCCATGGTACCGCGGATGGCAAAATATTTTCTGCCATTCAGGGTGACAACAGCATAACTTTTGATTTTATCATTGATTTTCTGTACTTCCTCTGTATCCAATTCCGGAGAAGAGAACAGCAGCTGGTCTTTCTCATAGATGATCCAGTAGGAACCCTTATATTCATTGCTGATCTTGGACATTTCCGTTACCAGATCTCCCAGATTTACATTGATGATCAATGTTCCGAGATTATCCAGTCGTAAGTTCTTGATCTTTTTGATCTCCCGGACAAGAAATATACCGTGGTCTTCCGCATGGGAAGTTACCCATACCGGGGAGCCTTCCCCGGCCTCTGCCAGAGCTATCAGTTCTTTAGTCAGATCAGCATCCGGCCGACAGGCAATATTTTCATTGGTATAAGTGATGAATCTGGGGCAGGAAATTGCCGCCATTTTCAGGTAGGGCTGGCGGTATTCCAGGTAGTGTTTCTGTAAAGCAGAATAAATATCAGAGTAATAATGTACAGCATAGTCTTCCTGGGGCTGGTAGATTTCATCCAGTGTTGATTGGACTGTAGAATCTGAACGGACGATATTGGTCATGGTCACCAGATCCTCCAGCCGGTTAGTAAATTCATAGGAGACTAACGACGAGGAAGACTGCATGGACTGATACAGCAGCTTATGATAACGCGATGTAATAATGGAAAAGGCAGCTACCAGGAAAAAGAACAGAAAGAGAAGGTCAATCCCTATGGTAGAGAGCAGTAACTTGGTTTCTAACTTCTGATTTGCTATTTTTCTCGAGATATTCTTATTAAAAAATGACATGATATACAAGCCTCCATCAGTTCTTTATTGATTATATACACAACATGCACATGTTTTCAACAATGATATCGGTTTTTTTGGTGCAAATAGACGAAAAAGTATATTCCTGGAAAAAGTAAGAATTGTTATAATTAAAACATCAAAAAGAAGTAAATCCATAGCGGATTTACCTTTCGATACCAAAAGGAGGGTTATATTAATGAAAAAGAGAGTTTTATCCCTGTTAATGGCATCCGCCATGATCGTCGGACTGACTGCATGTGGTTCTTCCAATGAACCCGCAGCTACCGCTTCCACCGACAGCGGTAATACCGCAACCACGACTGCTGACAACAGCGGAAGTGCAGCAGCCGGAAATGTATCCATGACATTCACCTGGTGGGGCAACCAGACCAGAAATGAACGTACACAGGCAGCCCTGGATCTGTATTCTGAGCAGAATCCCGGTGTAACCTTTGATACACAGCCTGCAGAGTGGAATGATTACTGGACAAAACTGTCCACCCTGGCAGCAGGTAATTCCCTTCCCGAGTGCCTGCAGATGGACTATTCCTATCTGGCACAGTATGTAGCAGCAGATCTGCTGGTAGACCTGACACCTTATGTAGAAGATGGTACGCTGGATGTATCTAATGTATCTCAGAGTATTCTGGATGCGGGTTCCATTGACGGTAAGTTATATGCAATCTGTGCAGGAATGAATGCACCGTCCCTGTTCTACAACAAGACCTTGCTGGATAGCCTGGGAATCACTGTAAAAGATAACATGACAATTGATGAGTTCGAGGCAGTGGCACGTGAGGTTTATGAGAAGTCCGGTGTTAAGACTGATCTTCCTTACAGTGCAGGTGACAACTATCTGCCCTATGCAATGCGTTCTCACGATGTGGTGAAGCTGTTTAATGAGGATTCCCTCAATGTAACAGATGCAGCAAGTCTGGTACCGGGCTTCCAGATTTATGAAGATGGTGTCAAGGACGGATGGATCATCGGCGCAGATGTTCACGCTGAACTGACTTCCAACTCTGTAGAGCAGAGTCCTCTGGTATACTTCTCTTCCGAAGCAACCCAGTCCTGGTGCGGATTCTTCTGGTCCAACCAGCTGTCCGCTATGGTAGCGGCCGCTCCCGAAGGCATGGAGATCGGTATCACCACATGGCCTTCCGAGAACCCTCAGAAGTCTAACTTCTTAAAGCCCAGCCAGTTCTTTGCAGTATCCAGAGATGCCGGCGAGAATGAGGCTGAAGCTGTTAAGGTTGTAAATTATCTGCTGAACTCTGAAGATGCTAACAAGATTCTTCTTGGTGAGAGAGGTGTGCCTGCTTCTTCCGTAGTAGCATCCGCCATTGCTCCTCTGCAGGATGAGACTGCACAGGTGGTTACCAAGTATGTAAATGACGTAGTAACTCCCAACTGCTCCGCTATCAGCCCTGCGATCCCTGATGGAGCAAATGAAGTATATGATTACTACAACCAGTTGGTTGATAAGATCCTCTATGGTCAGATGACCGCACAGGAGGCAGCAGAAGATCTGTTCAAGATGGGCAACCAGATCATGTCCAGATAAGCTGTCAGGGCTTACATAAGCAGTAGCACAGTATAAGTATTACAACATTTTTAGAAAGACCAAATGGGTACTGTGGAAGATCCCACAGTACCCATTCTGAAAAAAAGGCTGCTTCTATGAATGCTGCAGCAACGGAGGTAACGTTATGAAGACAACAAAGCATATGACTATCCGTCAGAAGCTGAATACGGAAAAGGCTGCAGGTATCGTATGTACTATGCCATTTATCGTTGGATTTCTGGCGTTTATGATTATTCCCATGTGTATATCGCTGTACTATTCCTTCTGCGATTACAACATTTTACAGCCCCCTACATTTACAGGCTGGGCGAACTTTAAGAGAATGTTTTCCGATGCAACGTTTTATCAGTCGCTGGTGGTAACTTTCAAATTTGCCATCATTTCGGTTCCGTTACGACTGATCTTCGCATTGATCGTTGCACTGCTTTTATTTAAGAGTACGAAAATGACAGGCGTTTACCGTGCACTGTATTATCTGCCTTCCATCATCGGTGGATCTGTAGCAGTAGCAATCCTCTGGAAGAGACTGTTTGCGGTAGACGGACTTGTAAATAAACTTTTGATGGTGTTCGGAATGAAAGAGCCGGTAGCCTGGCTGGGAGATACCAGAACCGCAATCTGGACTCTGATCATTCTGGCAGTATGGCAGTTCGGCTCTTCCATGCTGATCTTCCTGTCTGCATTGAAGCAGATTCCTGTCAGCCTTTATGAGGCGGCAAGAGTGGATGGTGCCAACGGATGGCAGCAGTTCTGGAAGATCACACTGAAGCTTCTGACTCCCACAATCCATTTTAACCTGGTAATGCAGATGATCAACGGCTTCCTGGCATTCACACAGTGCCTGATCATCACACAGGGTAAACCCATGAACTCTACTCTGTTTTACACGGTATACATGTACCAGCAGTCCTTCCTCTTCGGAAGTACCGGTTACGGCGCAGCACTGGCATGGATCATGCTGGCATTGATCGCATTTATTACATGGATCCTGTTTGCAACCAAAAAACTGTGGGTATACGATGGCGGTTTATAGAATCGGAAAGGTACGCCGCAATGCGTAAGTGGGTGTTATTATGAAAAGAAAAAAGACAATCAGTAATATTATATATCATGTTTTAGTATGTGCGTTCGGACTGGTAATGATTTACCCTCTGGTATGGATGGTAATGAGCTCCTTTAAGGATACGAACACCATCTTCACTACGGCCACCAGTCTGATCCCGGAGAAGTTTACATTACAGAACTATGTGAACGGCTGGAAGGGTTTTGCCAAAGTAGGATTCGGCACCTTCTTTAAGAACTCCCTGTTTATCTCCATTACCGCCACCATTGGAACCGTACTTTCTTCCTCTGTGGTAGCCTATGGATTTGCCAGATGCAAATTCCCCGGCAGAAAGCTTCTCTTCGCAGCAATGCTGGCATCTATGATGCTGCCGGCACAGGTACTGATGATCCCTCAGTATCTCTGGTATCAGAAGCTGAACTGGGTTGGAACCAATCTGCCGCTGATCGTGCCTTATTGCTTTGCTATTCAGGGTTTCTTCGTTTATATGATGACAAACTTTATTGAAGGCATTCCCAGAGAGCTGGATGAGGCAGCAAAGATTGACGGCTGCTCCTATTATACCATTTTCACCAAGATCATCTTCCCGCTGATGGTTCCTACCATGATCACCGGATGTATCTTCTCCTTTATGTGGAGATGGGATGATTTCCTTGGAGCATTATTGTATGTCAACAAGACAGAGAAATATCCTGTCAGTCTGGCACTGAAAATGTTCTGTGACCCCAGTTCTTCTTCCGACTACGGTGCTATGTTCGCTATGGCAACCTTGTCTATTCTGCCTGCAGTATTGATCTTCTTCTGCCTGCAGAGATATCTGGTAGAAGGAATTTCCACTTCCGGCCTGAAGGGCTAAGAAAGGAGCAGAGAGATGATATACGATGTGTTGGAATACGGTGCAAAAGGTGATGGCGTGACGAATGACGCTGCAGCCATCCAGAAGGCGATTGATGCCTGCAGCCAGGCTGGCGGCGGTAAGGTCCTGTTACAGGGAGGACATGTCTTCCGGAGCGGAACCATTTTTCTGAAATCAAATGTGGAATTTCATCTGGAGATGGGGGCTGTCCTGAAAGCCAGTGACCATCTGGAAGATTTCGATATGTTGAAAGTGGGAACGCCACAGATCAGTAAGGTAGAGACTCCGACCTACAATGCCTGTGATTACAATGGAAAACCGACGCTGAATTTTGTATACAGCAAGGATGCCGAAAATGTGGCCATCACCGGATTTGGTAAGATTGACGGCAACGAGAAGATATTCTATGGAAAAGTGACCAAATGGCATATTGACGGATATTTTTATCCAAGAGTACCTTTGCTGTTCCTGGAAAATGTAAGGCATCTGACCATCCAGCAGGTAACCCTGACCGGCAGTGCATTCTGGACCACTCATCTGGTGGGATGTAAGGAAGTATTGATTGAGGGAATCCGTATTATCAATAATCTACGTCTGGCTAACTGTGATGGCATCGATCCGGATCACTGCAGTAATGTGAGAATCTCCAACTGTCATATTGAATGCGCAGATGACTGTATTGTATTTAAGAATACGGCGGCTGCCATGGAATATGGTCCCTGCGAAAATATTGTAGTGGATAACTGTACCATGATCTCCACCAGTGCCGCTATCAAGTTCGGCACGGAGAGTGAAGCACCTTTCCGGAATATTTCCGTGACCAACTGTAGTATCCAGCGCACCAACCGTGCTATTTCCCTGCAGTTACGTGATAAAGGCTGTATAGAAAATGTCACATTCTCCAATCTGAATATTGATACCCGCCTGTTCTCCAAGGTACATTGGTGGGGCGAGGCAGAACCCATTACCATCACTGCGGTGAAGAGAAATACGGAGACGAATGTGGGATATATCCGGAATGTCCGTTTCCAGAATATCAACTGTGTCGGAGAGAATGGCATCCTGATCTATGGTGACGATTCGAAAAATATCCGGGATATCACATTTGACGGTATTCATGTCCAACTGGAGAAGAAGACGGACTGGCCGAAGAATTGCCATGATCTGCGTCCCAATGAGGGGAATGTGATCCTGGAGGATTCTCTCAGAGTGCTGTATGCCCGCAATGCAGAAAATATCCATTTCCGGAATTTCTCTTATGAGATTACTGAGGACATGAAGGGCGAAGTGGAAGCTCCTATTTTTATTGAAAATTGTGAAAACGTGGAATATTGATCCACAGATATGAAAACCATAGACATAAAAAGACCTCCGTAGGTCAGAGAACATCTGACCTACGGAGGTTGTTTTTTGAAATCTTATCTGTCCAGCTTGTTGGGCTCGGGATAGGTCTCGCCGAAAGTATCTACGGTAACGCTTTCCATTACCTGATCCTCCAGGGGACGATCGCTGTAATCGGTGCGGGTCTCAGCAATCTTATTTACCACATCCATACCCTCGATGACTTTACCGAAAGCGGCATAAGAGCCATCCAGATGAGGGCTGGTCTTGTGCATGATGAAGAACTGGCTGCCTGCGGAATCGGGATGCATGGCTCTTGCCATGGACAGAGCACCTTCGGTATGCTTCAGATCATTGGTCACACCGTTGGCAGCAAACTCACCCTTGATGCTGTAGCCGGGGCCGCCCATGCCGGTGCCATCGGGACATCCGCCCTGAATCATGAAACCGCGGATGACACGGTGGAAGATCAGACCATCGTAAAAATGCTTGTTGATCAGATTGATGAAATTGTTAACGGATTCGGGTGCAACTTCGGGATAAAGCTCACATTTGATCACACCGCCATCCTTCATGGTAATAGTAACAATAGGATTCTTTGCCATAATAATTTCCTTTCTTTCTTGACAGAAATAGAATAAAATGATGTCGGGGTCAAAAGCCCCCGACTTTGATGCCTACGAATTGCTTCGTGCTACGCACTCTCACAATTATACCCAATATTTGCATATCGTGGGATTATCATCCCACTTTTATGCTCATATCGGGGCGGGTCCTAAGGTCTTTCACCCACCTATGAGCAAGCTCATGTGGGCTTAGACCTTTTGACCCTGGCATCATAAAATATAAATATTATTGTAATGGATTCCCAGGAAAACGTAAAGAGGAGAATTGCTGCAGATGGATTTTTTGAAGCAGGTGTCAATAGAAATATATCCGGAAGGTGCATCGGACGAGGAACGAAAAAGCTACAGTAAAAAATATGGTGCGCAGATGCACGCCCTGCTGGATGCGATTCGCAGACAGAGGCAGGAAAGAGAATTTTCCCAACAAAGAAACGGGTCGGGAAAAGAGTGCTTCGAAGAGAAAAGCGTCCGGGATAGCATGATGTCCGGGTATGAAAGCGGGCAGGGAAAACTCTGGATCGTAGATAACGGAAAACGTGCACAGGAACTCTTGGAACAGGGCTGCCCGGTGCTTGTCTGGCTCCATGAGGACAACAGGGATCAGGATTTTAGCGGTGTCCGTTATGCCTGCGAAAATATCAGTGAACTGGATTTTGATTATCTGGAGAAGGTCTATCGCAGATACGTGGGCATTCCCTGGGAGATTCTGACCACGGAGAGGTGTCTCATCCGGGAGACCGGTGCGGAGGATCTGGATGCCCTTTATGAGATTTATGCGGATCCTTCTGTGACGAAGTACACAGAAGGACTCTATCCGGAGCGGGCGAAAGAAGAGGCCTATCTGAAGGATTATACGGAAAATATGTATTATTTTTATAATTACGGCGTCTGGACGATCTGTGACCGGATGACCGGACAGGTGATCGGCAGAGCGGGATTCTCCAACCGCGAGGGTTACGAGGATCCGGAGCTGGGCTTCGTCATCGGTGTCCCGTGGCAGCGGCAGGGGTATGCCACGGAAGTATGCAAGGCATTATTAAAATACGGGAAAGAAGAATTGGGATTTGAGCGAGTGCAGATGTTAGTGATGCCAGAGAACGAAATATCCCTGCACCTTGCGGAAAGACTGGGATTTTCCCAACTGGATCAGGTCACCTGGGAAGGAACTTGCTATGAGCGACTTCTTATGGAACTGTAAAAATATAAAGAAAATATAAAAAACATGTTGACACTCTAAAACCACGGTGCTATACTCTCAACATAGCAAAGGCGCTACAGAATAAAACTGTAGCGCCCTTTTTGTTATGGCGACGAGGAAAGTGAACATCGTGCTGGCACGAATGGTCACTTGACGACCGCTAATCATACCGGGATGTATATCCCGGGTATTGTCCGGCAGTATCACAACGCGCGTGGCTGGACAAAAATAGCGAACGGGTATGTGGAAAACAGTTTGACTGCTATACCCTAAGGATGCGATGCAATGGGGCTTCGAAGGATGAGACCATAGTATCGCATATTTTTTACACCGGTGAAATATTGTGGAAGATATTTCACGAAGAGTGAGGAGGAAAATGTTATGACAGAAGAAATCTTAAGCGCAGTAGATGGTCAATTATTTGCAGTCTGGTTTCTGATCGGTGCGGCCCTGGTGTTCTGGATGCAGGCAGGATTCGCAATGGTGGAGACTGGATTTACCAGAGCCAAAAATGCCGGTAATATTCTGATGAAGAATCTGATGGATTTCTGTATCGGTACTGTAGTATTTATTTTGATTGGCTTTGGATTGTTACTTGGTGAAGATGTAGTAGGTCTGATCGGCAAGCCGGGACTGGACATCTTTACTGCCTATGAGAATTTTGATTATTCAAATTTTGTATTTAATCTGGTGTTCTGTGCTACCACAGCTACCATCGTATCCGGCGCTATGGCAGAGAGAACCAAGTTCTTATCCTATTGTATTTATTCCGGTGTGATCTCCGCTTTGATATATCCCATTGAAGCTCACTGGATCTGGGGCGGCGGCTGGCTTTCACAGCTTGGCTTCCATGATTTCGCAGGTTCCTGCGCAATTCACATGGTAGGCGGTATCTCTGCTTTGATCGGAGCAAAGCTTTTAGGTCCCCGTATTGGTAAGTTTGAAAAGGACAAGAGTGGTAAGATTGTAAAAGTAAATGCATTCCCCGGACATAACCTTCCGATTGGATGCCTTGGTGTATTTATCCTGTGGCTTGGCTGGTATGGATTCAATGGTGCTGCTTGTACTTCCGTAGAGCAGTTGGGCTCCGTGTTCCTTACCACTACCGTAGCTCCCGCAATCGCAACTGTAGTATGTATGGTATTTACCTGGATCAAATATGGCAAACCTGATGTATCCATGTGTCTGAATGCATCTCTGGCAGGTCTGGTAGCGATTACCGCTCCTTGTGATGTGACGGATTGCTTCGGTGCTATCGTGATCGGTGCAGTAGCAGGACTTCTGGTAGTATTTGGTGTATGGCTTCTGGATTATAAGCTTCATATTGACGACCCTGTAGGTGCTGTTGCAGTACATTGCATGAATGGTATCTGGGGTACTATCGCAACTGGTTTATTTGCAACCACTTCCGCACCCGGCAATGACAGTGTGGTAGGCCTGTTCTATGGCGGTGGCTTCAGGCAGCTTGGTTTGCAACTGTTAGGTTTTGTAAGTGTGGCGGCATGGACTGCAGTAACGATTACCATTGCTTTCCTGATCATCAAGGCTACCGTAGGCTTACGTGTATCTGAGGAAGAAGAGATTGTTGGTCTGGACTCCTGTGAGCATGGTCTTCCTTCCGCATATGCAGGCTTCAGCATTATGGATATTTCCAACACTATGACCATGGAGGTAAATGAAAATACCAGCCTTGGCGTAAGTGATTATGACACAGCTTCCGCAGCCATGAAGGAAGCGGCAGTAAAGGTAGAGACAGCTCCGGTAGCAATTCCTGCAACCGGAATCTACAAAGTAGTGGTTATTGCAAAGCTTGCCCGGTTCGAGGTACTGAAGAAGGCTCTGAACGATCTGGGTGTAACCGGTATGACCATGACACAGGTCATGGGCTGTGGCGTACAGAAGGGTGCCGGCGAGATGTATCGTGGTGTTGAAATGGATGCGACCCTGCTGCCTAAGGTGAAGGTAGAAGTTATTGTCAGCAAGATTCCCGTAAGCGCAGTCATCGATGCTGCCAAGAAGGCTCTGTACACCGGACATATCGGCGATGGCAAGATCTTCGTATACAACGTTGACAAAGTAGTAAAGGTTCGTACCGGCGAAGAAGACTTCGCAGCTCTGCAAGACGTGGAGTAATAATGCCAGGGTTATAATCCCTAAGACACGACGTGCCTGCACGGGAGTGGCTTGCCCCTAACTTAGCTTTTATCTAATCCCTCAATTTGGTATATACAGGGCTGTGCCCGGATGCTGCGACTCATCCAGGTGCAGACAAGGATCCCCGGGTGCTTCCACCACCCGGGGATTTTCCTGACCTGAGCTGTGGATAAGATTGCCCTCTTGAAAAGGTTCTGTGGAAATGATACTATCATCGTAGAAGTACAGATTTTCAAAGGGCATGATTTATATGGAAGAAAATACAAAGAAAACACAAAAGCAGACAGAAAATGCTATAGGGAAAGAAAACAAGATCGTAACGGGAGTCATCTGGCAGCAGCTGCTCCTGTTCTTTTTCCCTATTTTGTTCGGAACCTTTTTCCAGCAATTATATAATGCGGCAGATGCAGTGATCGTAGGGCGTTTTGTCGGAAAAGAAGCTCTGTCGGCGGTAGGTGGCGGCACCGGTACGCTGATCCAGCTGTTGGTGGGATTTTTCGTAGGATTGTCCAGCGGTGCCACGGTCATTATTTCCCAGTATTATGGGGCAAAACGTGCCGAGATGGTAGGCTATGCCGTACATACCTCCATTGCGTTCAGTCTGGTGGCGGGAGTCGGCATGATGATCGTGGGTATTACGGCGGCACCATGGGCACTGCGTGCGATGTCTACACCTGAGGATATTTTGGGACCGGCGACAACCTATATCCGAATCTATTTCCTGGGAGTCATCGGAAACCTGATCTACAATATGGGAGCCGGCATCCTGCGGGCTGTGGGGGATTCCAAGAGACCGTTATATTTCCTGATCGCCAGCTGCCTGACGAATATTGTGCTGGATATTGCATTTGTCATCGGACTGCATATGGGTGTGGCTGGAGCCGCACTGGCGACCATTCTGTCGCAGGCACTCAGTGCGGTACTGGTATTGTGGGTGCTGATGCGGACGAAGGATATGCATCGTCTGGAACTGAGAAAGATCCGTTTTGATGGAAGAATGTTCCGCAGGATCATCCGGATCGGACTTCCGGCGGGATTGCAGTCGGTGATGTATACATCGTCCAATATTCTGATCCAGTCCAGCGTTAACGAACTGGGAACGGATACGGTAGCGGCATGGACAGCCTACAGCAAGATTGACAGCCTGTTTTGGATGATCGTCAATGCCTTTGGCATATCGATCACTACCTTTGTGGGGCAGAATTATGGCGCGGGGAAAATGGATCGTGTACACAAGGGAGTCCGTACCTGTATGGGGATTACAGCCGGGGCAACCGTACTGTTGTCCGTGATCCTCTATAATTATGCATCGATCTGTTATCAACTGTTTACCACGGATGCACAGGTGGTAGTGATTGGAGAACAGATTCTGCATTTTTTGGTACCTACATATTTTACCTATATTGCCATTGAGATTTTGTCCGGTACTCTGCGCGGTATCGGCGACAGCTGGCTTCCCATGATCATATGCTGCCTGGGGATCTGCGCACTGCGCGTGGTATGGATCCTGACAGCCGTACCTCTGAAAAATGACATTCTCACCATTGTATTCAGCTATCCGCTGACCTGGACGGTGACCAGTATCGCTTTTATTGTGTATTACCTGTTTTTCAGCCGCCTGAAGATCGTGGGACGTAAGAGGTGATTTGTAAGATATTGCACTTTATTCTATAAAATTTGCATAGAAATGGGATGGAAATAAATTTATAATAATGTGTAACTATTCAGAGCCATGCAAAACTGTGTTCTGCGAATGCTTGCATTCAGGCAG
>OHEL01000269.1_pt1 | contig 35647 bp, 34 predicted proteins | sample 1567251 | NCBI WGS metagenome assembly OHEL01 (sample SAMEA3879601, study PRJEB24766) | human gut metagenome | biome: human-associated habitat; feature: feces | place: USA | collected 1985/1987
ATCGAGGAAGGACATTCCGTCCGCCATGGGCGTTCGTGGATTTGTTTCACTAACTTTCAATTTACTCTACAGAAACAGTATAGTAATAAATAGGTTGTCCGCCATACTGCAGTTCAATATCGCATGCAGGATAAGCCTCTTCCAGATCTGCACGCAGTGCTTCGGCAGCATCTTCTGCTACATCACAGCCATAGTATACGCTGATCAGTTCGGAATCCTCATCTACCAGCTCGGCGATCATATCACGGGTCACCTTTACCATATCGGTGCCAACGGCTACAATACCCTGATCACCGATACCCATGAAGTCATCCTTCTTGATCTCCTTGTCATCGATCACGGTATCACGTACCGCATAGGTAACCTGGCCGGTCTTGACATTCTTGATCTCACGAAGCATGGTCTCTTCATTCTCTTCCACAGACAGCTCAGGAACAAAGTTGATCACAGCAGTGATACCCTGAGGAATGGTCTTGGTGGGAATGACTAAAAGCTCCTTGTCAGTCATCAGTTCCGCTGCCTGATTGGCTGCCAGAATGATGTTTTTATTATTCGGAAGGACAAAAATGGTCTTTGCATTTACCTTGTCCACTGCATCTAAAATATCAGCCGTACTGGGGTTCATGGTCTGTCCGCCCTCGATGATATAATCCACACCGAGGCTCTTGAACAGTTCACTCAGGCCGTCACCTACAGAGACTGCCAGAAATCCTACTTCCTTGGGAGGCTGTGCAGCCTTCTCTTCTTCCGCTTTCTTCTGCGCTGCTTCTTTTTCGGAGAGCTTGAACAGCTTCTCCTGATGCTCTAAGCGCATATTGTCGATCTTCATGTTGGATAATGCACCATACTTCAATGCCTTCTGGATAGCCAGACCGGGATCATTGGTATGTACATGTACCTTGACCACATCGTCATCCGCAACACATACAATAGAATCACCAATGGACTCTAAAAATGCCTTGAAATCCATCTCTGCTTTTACGTTGAAAGGCTTATTTAACAGAATGATGAATTCGGTGCAATAACCGAACTTGATCTCTGCCTCTGCCTGTACTTCCAGAGAACTCTTGGTATCCTCTGCCTTCGCAGTAGCTGCGGGAGCTACGGTCAGATCGATCTCCTTACCTAAGAATGCGTCATACGCACCACTTAAAACTTCTACCAGACCCTGTCCGCCGGAATCCACTACGCCTGCCTGCTTTAATACGGGCAGCATCTCAGGCGTCTGGCTCAGTACGTAACGGGCATGTTCGATCACAGATCCTAAAAACTGCTCCAGATCCTCTGCACCATCTTCACACAGCTCCTTTGCCTTATCGGAAGCACCTCTTGCTACCGTAAGGATCGTACCTTCCTTCGGCTTCATAACAGCCTTGTATGCGGTCTCCACCGCTTTATCAAATGCACGGGTCAGAACAGGAATATCCAGAACCTGCTCTTCCTTGATGCTCTTGGTAAAGCCACGGAACAGCTGGGACAGGATAACACCGGAGTTACCTCTGGCACCACGCAGGGAACCGCTGGAAATAGCCTTGCACAGGGCAGCCATATCTGCATCCTCGCCCAGTGCGGACACTTCTCTTGCAGCAGACATGATCGTCATGGTCATATTGGTTCCGGTATCTCCGTCAGGAACGGGGAATACGTTCAGTTCGTTGATCCATTCCTTTTTATTCTCTAAATTCTTGGCGCCGGCTAAGAACATCTTGGAAAGCATCTTAGCGTCGATTTGTTGTAAAGCCACAATTACTTCCTCCTTAATCAATCACTCTTACACCTTCAACAAAGATGTTGATCTTTTTGATCTCAATACCGGTAAACTCTTCCACTTTGTATTTTACGTTGCTGATCAGATTGTCGGTGACAGCCAGAATGCTGACGCCGTAAGCTACGATCACGTGGAAGTCCAGAACCAGTTTATTGTTGTCCAGGGACACATTGATGCCTCTGGTGATGCTGTCCATCTTAAGCAGCTTTACCAGACCATCCTTCATGCTGACTCCGGCCATACCTACGATACCAAAGCACTCTACCGCCACGCTGCCGGCATACTGTGCAATGACTTCATTATCAATGACAATATTTCCCATATGGGTATTCATAGAAGAACCTTTCATATAGAACCTCCTTCATATTCGGATCACTTGTTTCTTCCGATATGTCTGCCTGAAAATCTACAGTTCAGACATATATAAATGTATTTTAACAGCTTTCCTTTGAAAAAGAAACAAGAAAATAAAAAAAATAAATATTTTTTGCTTGCTTTTATTTTGGTTTTCTGTTAATATATCAATGTTGTGAGCATTTCACACGTATTTTATTGAAAAAATTTGTTTAAAAGTAAGCGTAAGATGCGCGTTAGATCGAGGAGGTGTCAAGATGGCTAAATGTGATATTTGCGGTAAGGGCGTTCATTTCGGTAACAACGTAAGCCATTCTCATAGAAGAAGCAACGCAATTTGGAACTCTAATGTTAAGAGCGTTAAGTGCAAGGTTAACGGCGGAGCTAGAAGAATGCATGTCTGCACCAGCTGCTTAAAATCTGGTAAAGTTGAAAGAGCTTAATCTTCTACGATAATATTGGATTTTAAAAAGCCAGAAATGAAATTCATCATTTCTGGCTTAATTTTTTGCTTGTAATTTTCCATGCAGTTACCAGAACCGCTCTTCCTGTTTCCGTTTCAGATATTCCTTGTTGATCTGTCCGGCCAGTTCACCGTCACCGAACAGGTTGTCCGGATGAAAGATCTTGATCAGATCCCGGTATCTCTTCCGTAAAGCCAGTGGATTATTGACTCCCCGGAATAAAAGCTGTACCGCTGTAAAACTGCCTTCTCCGGTAGCCTGCCCTGTGGCCTGCTGTTCTCTGGCTTCCTCTATGAGTATCTGCCGTTCCTGTTCGAACTTCTTCCGGTCTTCTTCCAGCTGTCGGAACCCCTCCTGTAAAATGGCCATTTTCTTCTCAAAAAACAGATTCTCTTCCTTCAGCCGTTTCCGTTCCATGATTGTACGGCGGTTTAATTCATCCAGCTCGTCCCGCAGTTTCACCCGCTCATCCAGAAATTTGTTCCGGGCCTGTTCCAGTTCCGTACGCTCCTGCTCCAGCTCTGAGCGTTCCTGTTTCAGACGCATATTTTCCTGGAAAAGCCACAGTTTTATTTCTTTCAGTTCTTCGGTACTCTCTGCCTTAATGACCTCTTCCCAATCAATCATACTGCACCCTCTTACTCGCAACCACAGAAAAGATAATACCCTGCAAATAATAAAAGTGCTATCATGATCAAGCCGATAAAACGGTTATGGATCACAAGCATGAGCAGCATGCCGACAGCCACAAAAAAGAGTATCAGACCAATGATCTTCTTCATCTATCAAACGGATCCAGACTGTTCTCACTTTATTATATGCAGAGTATTTTAAATATTACTTGTCTTCTGTAGTTTTCTCTTCCTCTTCAGGAAATGCGATATCTACCACTTCCGCATCGGACATTTCTTCTTTTTCCTTCGGCTGGGTAAATTTATCTACGATATCGGGAATCATATCCAGAATCTTGGTGACTGTATCCTGATTCTTGATATTTACCAGCTTGGTGGAACCGTTTTTGATGACCAGAACCGCACTGGGGGTCATCTTACCGCCTAAGCCTCCGGCTCCGGATGCGGATTTTTTCTCGGAATTATTGCCGGCTCCGGCACCGACACCAAAGGTGACATCCACAAGCGGCAGGATGATCGTATCGCCGATCTTTGTAGCCTCACCGACTACGGTTTTAGTGGATAACACGGTATCCATACCCTTCAACAGGGATTCTACAACGCCCTGAAACTGATTCTCTTTGTCTGCCATAACAAACCTCCTGTTTTACACTGTTATTTTTTCTGTGTCTTCTGATATTGTCTGATTTTATGCAACAATTCCCGTAATCGCCGATCTAAAAGCAGTCGGACGGAATGGAATAATACACAGGCCGCGGTAAAATGTCCGGAAGCCTTGAAATCCCCTTCCAGAATCGCCTGTTCAAAATCCGGGGTAATACAGATCCCCTTTCCCAGCTTCGGAAGCACCATTCCGTAGATACCATACAGATATCCCGTAGTATCCGGAGAACCGGTGCCGACCGTGGCATTGACCGTAAGCTTTCTCGGGCGCAGCCGCTTCCAGATATGTCCGAAACGTTTCCCGGCATGTTTCAAAAGTCCCTGGGTATCCGGGTCATTCCATAGGTTCTTGTAAAATGCAATGTTTTCCAGAATATTTTTGATTTTATCACAAATCTTTCGGACTGTGTACCGGATTCTTGTAAAAAATCCGTACAGACGATCCGTAGTCTTCCCGGGAGCTTCTCCCGCTGGCTCTGGTGTTCCCGGTTCCGGGATTCCGGAATCCTCCCTTTCCGCAGCAGACTCAACATCTGCGGCCGTTGCCGAGAATGCCGTGGGATCTTCTGCTTCGATCAGCTTAGGCGTCCCGACAGATTCCGTGGTATGTTCTTCTGTTGTCTGCTCCGCAGAAGCGGGTGTTTTCTCGTTCCCTGTCGTTTCCGTAGATGTCCGGTCTGTTTTCTCAGGCTTCTCTACGGAAGAATCATATAGCGTAAAGAATAAAAACTTTACGTAAATTTTCCCGGGATCAGGATAATCGCAGTTCATCCGCAATAGACCGAACAGCCATTTTACTCTCGCGGTGATAAAGAATTCCTCTACCGTCCGTTTTCCGGCAGCTTTGTAAGAAATCGGAAAGAACAGAACCAGGAGAATTACCACCAGTGCGATTCCCAACAGGATCAGAAGCACGATCCCAAGAATACTCAATATTTTAAAAAGAATCGTCAACATAGTAAATACTCCCGCAGATTACAGTCCCCTCTGGCTTTCAGGCACTCTCCGGTGACCCGTTCGATCAGCTGCAGCGCATCCTCGTAGCCGGAAGCCATACCGAGAACGAGAAATTCTTCGTCCTTATAATGAGGCTGTACCAACTGTCTGGCATCAAAAATATCCAGCTGATCCGCGGGATTTCTGGCCGGAGTGATCAGATATACATTGGCCAGAAGAGGCTTTTTATTCAGCCTCTTTTTTAGTTTATCCAGTTTTTCCGGCGCAATGCCCTCTCCAAGATAGAGATTTTGCGCAAACTTCAGCTTTCCTGCCATACACAAGTTCCTTAAATCTTTTTCTCCTAGTATAGCATAGTTTCCTTTATATTACAATTTTTGTTACTTGACTTTTTAGTATGATATTTTATACTTGAATTAGTACAAATGAGGAGGATACAGCTTTGAAGGTTATTACGAAAATGGAGTTACAGCCGGATATGGTCCTGGGGGAGGACATTCTGGATCAGGATCGTGTGATCTACCCTGCAGGAACCACCATCACTCCGCAGATCATTGAGAAATTGAAACGGTACAATCTGGTATGTGTCACCATAATGGAAGATGTTGATTTCGCCACTACACATTATGCCAAGATTCGTTTTGATTCTAATTTCAAAGCATTCGAACGTGCTTATCCGTTGTTTTTGGGACAATATAAATTAGCCATGAAACAACTGCTGATCATGGGAAGAAAACCGGCGGATATTATTCTGCTGACAATTTACAACGAATTGTATTATTATATTACTTCCGGCCCGGTACTGTTAGACTATCTGTACAATCTGATGCCCAGTGAGGATGAACTCACCTATACCCAGGGACTGAATGCCGCTCTTCTGGCGGGGACCTTCGCTGACTGGCTGGGAATGAGCGAAGAAGAGAAAAATACCCTGATCCTCTGCGGTTTCTATTATGATATCGGCAAGCTGCAGCTGCCCTATGAACTGTTATGGAAGCCCGGCAAACTGACGGATGAAGAATTCAAAGTTATCAAGACTCATCCTGTAGTCGGTTATACCACCGTACGTAATCAGGATCTGAATGAGCATGTGAAAAATGCTGTGATCATGCATCACGAACGACTCGATGGCAGCGGCTATCCTTACCATATGTCCGGACAGAGAATTGATGTCTTCGCAAGGTATATTGCCATTATTGATGCCTATATTGCCATGGCGTCTCCCAGAACCTACCGTAATGCGTTGACACCGTTACAGATTCTTGGGAATTTCGAAAAGAGTCTGGATAAATATGACGTGGAATTATTGATGCCGATCATGAAACGTATTGCAGATGCCCAGATCGGAACCAACGTGGAACTGAATGACGGAAGCATCTGGGAAGTACTGATCATTCATCCCAACAAATACTCCCGTCCCATTTTAAAAAATGATAAAAACGAATTTGTAGATCTCTTGCAGAGACCAGATCTGGAAATCGTCAAGAATGTTTAAAAATATTTCAGAAAAGCAGGAATAATCAATTTTTCCATTGATTATTCCTTTTTCTTTCCTGATAATCCGCATAGGCTTTTTCCAGAATCTGCTTTTCATTGGCAAATTTCAGAAGATGATATGCTTCATGATATTTGTAAAAGCCGGAATCCACAAAATACTCTTCTCTCTGGGGCTTGCTGTAATAGCTGTCCGTTCCCATCAGATACCAGTGGACTTCCTTCTCCACCACATCTTCCGGTACGGTAAAAGAATACTCGCTTCTGCCGATATAATCTACAATGTATGCCTTGGAACCGCTTTCCTCCAGCACTTCCCTGAGTGCGGTCTCCTCATGGGTTTCCCCGGCTTCGACGGTACCCTTCGGCAATACCCAGCCTTCATATTTATTCTTAATGTTCTTATACAGCAGCAGGATCTTCCCACGGAAGATCACAACGCCACCGCAACTGGTAGCCTCTATCATGATTCTTTTGACTCCTCCGATCACTCTTTCTGGTTGAAGTAAGCATCAAACAGACGTCTTGCAATGGGAACTGCGTAATCACCGCCACTTCCTGCACCCTCTACGATAATGGTGACACAGACTTCCGGGTCTTCTGCGGGAGCAAAACCGGTAAACCAGGCATGGCTGTCACCCTTGATATTATTGTATTCCGCAGAACCTGTCTTACCGGCAGCCGTATAGTTTAAACCTCTTAACTTGGAAGCAGTTCCCTCTTCCACAACATCGGTCATCAACTGTTTCAGAATCGCAGATTCGTCCTCTGTCATCAGACGGCCGTATTCCGATGCCTTAAAGCTTTTTACTACAGTACCTTCATCATTTTCCACATGATCAATGACATAGGGCTTCATCAGAACACCATCGTTGGCAATGGCACAGGTGATCATATTCAGATGCATCGGTGTGATCTGGGTCTTACCCTGACCGATGGAGGTCTGCATCATTTCCGCGGAAGGTGTACTTTCGGAGACGATAGCCGAGCTTTTGGCATAATTCAGCGTAAGTGGCAGATCTTTATTGAACAAAAGGTCATTCAGTGTCTCCTGAAAAGCCTCTCTGTCCAGGCTCATTCCAATATTGGCAAAGGACGAGTTACAGGATTTTGCAAAGGACTTCTGAAAGCTGACCTGTCCGTGACTGGAACCGTGATAACAACTGATTTTGCTGTCTCCCACCCGGAAAGAACCATTACAGTTATAAGAATAATTCTGATACGTGGTGGGATTCTCCCGGATATATTCCAATGCCGTTACGATCTTGAAGGTGGATCCGGGCGGATAAAGTCCCTGGGTGGCGCGGTTCAACAGTACTGTACTGGAATCATTGTCGATCAGATCATCCCAGATCTCCGGAATGGTATTCGGATCAAAATCGGGATGCGACACCATTGCCAGAATCTTGCCGGTAGACACTTCCGTTACAATGATGGCACCACGGTAAATATCCAGCTGGTCGTTGGCCACCTGCTGGATATGGACATCCAGTGTGGTATATACATTATCTCCGGGATTCTTTTTCCCGGCAGTATCGTTTTTCACTTTATTGCTCAGGGAGGTATTGGTGTTGATCAGATAGTAATTGGCCAGAGCCTCCACTCCCATGCGTCCCTGGGTGGAATAACCTACGATATGAGAAAACAGATTCTTATACGGATAGTTTCGAGTCTCCTCTTCATCCGCATCCAGTATCGTCTCTGCCAGAACATCCCCATCCCTGGAATAAATGGATCCGCGGTAATTGCGGGACAGCAGAATCTGCTGACGGGAATTATAACTGTTGTTGATCATATCCTGTTCGCTGGTTGCCACAAAATGACCCAGATAGACCAACAGGCACAAGAACAGGACACCGATGCTTCCGGCAGAAAGCCAGATTTCACGCTGGTTGCCCATACGTTTTCTGTTCCGGGCGTCCTTTTTGCGGTCGGCATCTTTTTTCTGTGTATTTTTCTGCGTATTCTGCGCCTTATTTTCTGCCACCTCTGCGCTCTCCTTCCTTCTGCAGGCGAATATAGATTCCCTGTATAATGAAAAACATGATCATGGTCGTCATGACGGAACTTCCTCCATAGCTGATGAAAGGAAGTGTCACTCCGGTCAGCGGAATGAACTTGGTACCGCCGCCAATGGTCAGGAATATCTGGAAAATATACATAATACCGATGCCGTATACGATCAGCTGATAGAATCTGTCATGAATGCATACTGCCACCCGCATCATTTCCAGAAAACTGCTGACACAGATCAGAATCAGACATATTCCGAAGATCACGCCCAGTTCCTCGCAGATGGAAGAAAAGATAAAGTCCGCTTCCACATAAGGAATCGCTGTGGGATTACCTTTTAACAGTCCCATGCCGAACCAGCTTCCACTGCCGATGGCAAATAATGACTGGGTGATCTGATAGCCTTTATTGTCAATATATTTCCAGGGATCCTGCCAGGCCAGTACTCTGACCCGCACATGATCAAACAGCTGATAAGCCAGATAAGAAGCCGCACCTCCGCCGACAAGTCCTGCCAGAAGATACAGATAATTTCTTGTGGCAGTAAAAACCACAAAAACAAAGCCCACGAAAAAGATCAAAGCACTTCCCAGGTCCTTGGATACTACCAGGATCACCACATGGGCTCCCGCAATGATCGCCGTCAGAACGACTCTCTGGAAGGAGACATTTTCCCACAACGCTCCCGCCAGAAAGAACAGGAACAGGATCTTGACGAATTCCGAAGGCTGGAACGTGATTCCTCCCAGGGAAAATGAAATCTTGGAACCATGGGTCACCTCTCCCAGGATCAGCACCGTACTGAGCAGCGCAATTCCCAACGTGGCATACAGCCAGGTGATCTTCTTAAAAAAGTGGATCTTTCCCAGCAGATACGGAACCAGCAGGGAAAAGATCAGAGATACCAGTACGATCACATATTGCCGGATGGCCTTGTCAAAAGATAATCTCGATACGATGCAAAGACCGATTCCCAGAAGCATACACATATTATTCAGCAAAAGCCTGTTAATATTCTCGTAGATCAGCGATACCATCGTGATCGTAGCAAACAGAAAGATCAGTATAAATGCAAAGAAAAACAAATACTGAAAATCTCCGCTGACAAGGGACAGGTTCAGAAAACAGAGGACCTGTACCAGAAACATCAAAAGATCCTGTAAAATAAATACTCCACGATGCTTCTCTCCCACCGGATACCGAAAGGTATAAAAACAGCTTGCCGTATATAACACCATAAAAAAGGCGATAAAATATTTGGATAATTCAATCACATATTCCTGCATGGATCCAAAACCTTTCTGTCTATTCTACTCCACGTTTTTCATGACCGGTGGTATATTCCCCATAGGGCAATTCCTTACGGGTACCGGCAAAATACTCCAGGACTTCCAAAGTCTCGGTCTCATTTTCCGTGGTAAAATCCAGCCGTCCGGTCACCAGGCCGCTCCATTTACATAATTCCTTGTGCAAGGAAAGCGGAACACTGTTATAGATCACATTAAAACAGTGGGTACAATTCCGCTGAACCGGAAATCTTTTATGATAGCGGTCGATCAGATCCAATGCCTTCGGATTCTCCTGCGGCTGACACCGGTCAGTGGTCTTCTGCACGCAGTTGGCGGTGACCATCATAGGGATCCTGCCGTATATTACTTTTTCCGCAGGAAACGCAGGATCCAGAATGTCCCTCTGCTCTGCGGCATTCAGCTCCAACGGCAGACAATAGCCGTCTAAGAATGCCTTCCAGAAATCCCGGCTGGTCCGGTTCCAGAGATACAGACTATGATCCCCATAGATTTCTTTTCCGGTAAAATTCCATTGTTTTAATAACGCGATATGTTCCATGTTTGCTGCCTGAAAGCCATTTATATATGCCAGATTTTCCAGCAGCAATTTCCGTAATTTTTCAAGATACTGCCGCCCATCCCGCAGGCGCAGGATCTTCGGCAGAGCGATCACAGATTGGATCTCTTTTTCAGTAAGGCTTCTCAAAATCTTCTCCGCAGCGGACGGATCCTGTAACAGGAAATCCGCATCCAGATAGAGTCTGAGTTGTCCGGCGGTTCTGACCGGATCTTTCCAGAAGGATGAACTGCAAAAGCCCTGCCATTGTTCCGGGGTCCGTATCGTGACAGCCCATTTTTCATCGGATTTTTGAGACTTTATACTATCGTTTTTCCGAAAATCACCATCGTCAGCCAGTGTCGGAGCTTTTTCGGAAGTTCTCTCATAAAGGAAGCCGTTTGCAAGGATCACTTGTTCTTCCAGCAGGGAAAGTCCCTTTCGGCGTAACTCGTTGATAGCTTTTAATGGGTAGAAAGCATTGTCACTTACCCGGATTCCGATGGAGTCCTCCAGATGGAAGTGACTGTCGCCAAGTTTCCCAAGCTGTTTTGCTATATTTTCCTGTGTGATGGGCTGCCGGGAAGCTTCTTCTACCACATTCCCTTCTACGGTGACGGCACTCTCTCCGGTCCACAAATACAATTTTGCGGTCTCCCCGGTCAAGAATTCAGCCTGCATGGATACCGGAAGGGTCAGCCTGTGTTCCAGATGCTTCTTCCGGATATTCTGAAGCAAAGTCTCATCACTACCGCTGTAAGCCGGGCTGTCCAGAGTCACCATCTCCCCGCCGTTGTGCTTGTGATAATAACCATCCTGTCTCTCACTGCGGATATAGAGGCAGGAAAGCGTATGCATATCTGCCGCAGAAATCTTCTGAGGAGCTTTGGAATCCGCATAATACTGGTCAATATATTTGCGATAAATTGCCGTAACTCCGGCGGCATATTCCGGCTTCTTCATACGGCCTTCGATCTTAAAGGAGTCGATCCCTGCCTCCAGAAGCTCCGGAATATATTCAATGGTACACATATCTTTCAGGCTTAAAGGATAACATTCCTTCGGATGTTTTCCAGTGGTATAGGGCAGGCGACAGGGCTGGGCACAACGTCCTCTGTTGCCACTTCTGCCCCCCAGAATACTGCTGAACAGGCACTGTCCGGAATAGCAATAACACATGGCTCCATGGATAAAGCATTCGATCTCAAGCCCTGTGACTTCCTTGATCCTGCGGATCTCCGCAAGGCTCAGCTCTCTGGCGGGAACTACACGACAGGCCCCCTGTTCCTTCAGAAAAGCTGCCCCATACTCCCCTGTAATGGTCATCTGAGTGCTTCCATGGAGTTCCATCCCGGGAAAATGTTCTCTGAGATATGCAAACACTCCCATGTCCTGGACAATCACCCCATCCAGTCCGGCCCGGTAATAGGGCAATACATATTCATACAGTCCGGAAAATTCCGATTCTTTTACCAGTGTGTTTACCGTCAGATATACTTTTCGCTGAAAAAGATGAGCATACCGGATGCAGGCAACCAGTTCTTCTTCCGAAAAATTTTCCGCATAAGCTCTGGCCCCGAAACGGCTGCCACCCAGATATATAGCATCCGCACCGGCATGGATAGCCCCGTAAAAGGCTTCCGCATTTCCGGCAGGTGCCAGTAATTCTACTTTTTTTGCTGCTTTCATAGATTTCAGATTTCCTCTATTGCATTCGATTCATATAAGCAAATAGCTGCCCGAAAACGGACAGCTATCAATTTATTTGTCTTTTAATTCTGTCTCCAGACGTACAATCTTCTTGGCGTCTTCATTTAACTGCTTTTGCAGTTCCTTCCCCTGCTTTTCTGCATTTTCCAGTTTGATCTGTGCTGAAATCAGTTCATGCTTCAGATCATAAAGCTCTTTTTCCTTGCCCTGCAGTTCTTCCTCCAGAATGGAGATCTGCTTCTTGGCTTTAAAATAATCATCTGCAATATTCAACTGGAGCAGAATGTTCTGCTTATCCAAGGGTTGTCTGCGAAAGCCGTCCAGCTTCCCGTATTCGGTAATCTTTCCGTTGATGTAGGAAGCAATTTTCTGCATATAATCTTCACTTTCATAGCCGCTTAAAGTAAATACTTTTCCGCCTATGATCACTTCTGTATCTGTCTTAGGTGACATCTCAACACCCCTCTTAACACTCTTTTGAAAAACACAATATATGCCATTTACGCAAAAATATAATACAAGATTTATTATATATCAGAATGTATAGGGTGGCAAGTAAAATTTCGTAAGCTGCACGTATCAATTCAGTCCCAGATGATGATAGGTAAGATCTGTGACTACACGGCCTTTGGGTGTTCTGTTCAGAAATCCGTTCTTGATCAGATAGGGTTCGTAGACATCCTCTATCGTACCGGCATCTTCACCGATGGCAGCTGCCAGGGTATCCAGACCCACGGGACCTCCGTCGAATTTCTCAATGATCGTGACCAGAATATTGCGGTCGATATGGTCCAGTCCCATCTTATCGACATCCATCAGATCCAATGCCGTTCTGGCTACCTCCTCGGTAATGATCCCGTCGTATTTAACCTGTGCAAAGTCACGGACACGTTTTAAGATCCGGTTCGCCAGTCTCGGTGTACCGCGGCTTCTTCTGGCCATTTCCTTTGCTCCGGCCGGTTCGATCTCCACGTCCAGGATCCGGGCGGAATGCATGATGATCTGCTGTAATTCCTCTATGGTATAAAATTCCAGATGATGGATCATGCCGAAACGATCCCGCAGAGGTGCAGTCAGAAGTCCGGCACGGGTGGTCGCTCCCACCAGAGTGAATTTCGGCAGCTCCAGACGCACAGATCTGGCACTGGAACCCTTTCCGATCATAATATCGATGCAGTAATCCTCCATGGCCGGGTACAGTACCTCTTCCACCTGACGGTTCAGCCGATGGATTTCATCCACGAATAACAGATCTCCCTCCTCCAGATTGTTCAGGATCGCCGCCATTTCACCGGGCTTTTCAATCGCAGGGCCACTGGTCACCTTCATATGCACACCCATTTCGTTGGCTATGATTCCTGCCAGCGTGGTCTTGCCCAGTCCGGGAGGTCCATAGAACAACACATGGTCCAGTGCATCTCCGCGCTGCTTTGCTGCGGTAATATACACCTTCAGGTTCTCTTTGATCTTGGACTGGCCGATATAGTCGTCCAGTGTCTGGGGCCGCAGAGAGCCTTCCAGTTTGATATCTTCTTCTGTGATATTTGTCTCTATCATTCTTCTAGGCATAATTTATCCGGTTCCTTAAAACAATTTTTTCAGGGCAGCTTTCAGAATCGCGCCGGAATCCATGGTCTCCACATCCTCAAGGGCATTGACAGCCTTGAGGCTCTCTGCCTGTCCGTATCCCAGTGCCACCAGTGCTTCCACGGCTTCCTTTTTCTTCTCACTGTCAATGTGCAGGCTGCCGGCAGTCAGGATTCCCTGGGCTCCGCCTGCGGCGATCTCTCTGGAGATCAGTGTATCATCAATGGAGAGCTTATCTTTTAATTCCAGAATCAGGCGCTGCGCCGTCCGGGCTCCCACTCCCGGGGCCCTGGAGATTGCCTTGGCATCCCCGGACATAATGGCAAACCGCAGAGCATCTGCATCCATGACCGATAATATTGCCAGCGCTCCCTTTGGACCGATTCCACTGACTGTAATGCACAGCTTGAACATTTCCAGATCACTTCGGGAGAGAAAACCATATAGTAAAAAGGCATCTTCCTTCACATAGGTATAAGTGTAAAGCCGAACTTCTTCTCCTATTCCCGGCAGCCTGGAGGCTGTATCCGCAGAAATCCTTACATTGATGCCAAATCCGTTGACATCGATCACAGCGTTATCTACCGTGGTATCTTCCAAAAAGCCATTCACATATGCAAACATGTATACTAAGTCCTCGTCTTTCCTGTCCTGCTAATAGTAACCTGTAAAAATCGGCTACGATATGTTTATCATACCATAGCCGAACATATGTTTCAAGCAACTTTTCTGTTTTCTGATTTCCATCAGCTCTGAATCTGTTTCAACTGATAAAATTCTCCCTGCAGAGCCATAAGTTCTTCATAAGTGCCGTACTCTGCGCAGCGACCGTCTGCAATGACCGCGATCCTGTCGGCATCCCGGATGGTGGACAGTCTGTGGGCCACGATAAAGGTGGTACGCCCTTCTGTCAGATTGTTCAGCGCCTGCTGGATCAGCTTTTCTGAAATACTGTCCAGAGCCGAGGTGGCTTCATCCAGTACGATCACCTTCGGATCCCGGATCAGTGCTCTGGCAATGGAGATACGCTGTCTCTGACCGCCAGACAGTTTGCCGCCGTGCTCTCCCACCATGGTATCCAGACCCTTAGGCAGTGATGCGATCAGATCCGACAGATTGGCAGCTTTGATCACTTTCTGCAGTTCTTCCTCCGACACATTTTCGCAACCGTAAGTGATATTGTCACGGATCGTTCCGGAGAACAGGATCGAGGTCTGGGGAACTACCGCCAGGTGCTTTCGGTAGGTGCGTAGATCGATCTTACTGATATCCTTGCCATCGATCAGGACTTTTCCGCTTTCCGCCTGATTAAAACCGATGACCAGATTCAGGATCGTAGACTTTCCGGCGCCGGATTCTCCCACCAGTGCAATAGTCTCTCCCGATTTCACATGAAGATTCAGATGGTTCAATACATTATGCTCGTTATTTTTATAATGGAAACATACGTCCTCAAAATCAAAAGTACCGGTCACCTGTTCCAGTTTTTCCTTGCCCTCATTATCTTCGATATCTTCAGATAACAATACTTCACCGATGGAATTGACGGATTCAATACCCTTGGCAATGGTAGGCAGCAGGGTGACGATGGAGGACACCTGATTGACTACCGTGGCAAAATAACTCTGGTACAATGTGATATCGCCTGCCTGAATTTTGCCACCAATGGCCAGATATCCGGTAAATGCCAGACAGATCACCTGGAAGATCTGGAATACTGCCCAGCCCACCGAGCCAAACAATGCCTGGATCAGATCCAGTTTGTAGCCTTTTTCCGCCACAGCAAAAAGCTGGCCGCTCATTTTTGCCACTTCTTCGTCCTCCAGGGCATGTGCTCTGGTCACAGGCACAAGTTCCACCATTTCCATGACTCTGGCGGAAGTCTCTTCCATTTCCTTACGGAATTCAGTGTTCCGTTTTTTCATGATATTCCGGAAAGTGACCATGGTGATGGCTGCTACCGGTGTGGTCAAAAGGAAAAAGATAAATACGATCCGGCTCTTGCTGATGGTGACCACCAGCGCCACACCGATATTCAGCGCAATGTTCAGAATGCTTAAAAATAACTGTGTGGAAAGTCCCTCTACCGCTTCCACGTCACGCATGATCTTGGACTGCAATCGCCCGGACTGAGTCTCCACATGATAGGAAATGGATAACTGCTGAAGCTTTCGGATCAATGCTTTCCTCAGTCCCGTCTCCGCATAGCGGGTGGCCAGACTCTTGTAGGAAGTATACAGATAGTTCATCGGAATGTTCAGCAGGATCAGCCCTGCTTCCAGAATACTGTAAAAAATAATGTTCCGAAAAGTATCCGGGTTATGGGATGTCACATCATTGATGATATTGGCCGTAATGATCGGCAGTACCCAGACGCAGGCATGCTTTGCAAAAAAGCAGATGACTGCCAGAACAAATTTATGATAATTTCCCTTGTACAGATGCACTAACGTCCGCAGAGGATGCCCCTGATTGTTCCGGTAACATTCGATAAACCAGCTTTCGGTATCCATTTTCTGCCTGGGAGAGGTTTTTGCTTCAAAATCTTTCATACCGCTTTTCATGCCTTTCCGTGATCTGCGCATTTATGTCTTTTCCTGTCCACAGATCTGTTTCATGTTTCAATGCCACGTTTCTATTTTCCGGGCTTACTTATTCATTTTATCGCAATTAATATGTATTTTCCAGTTTGTTTTTGCGGTCTTCCTTTGAAAACAACTGATTTTTTGTCAAAACAAGGCTGTGTCAGAACTTTTACATTCTTACACAGCCCTTTTGTCATAGCATTGGATTTTTTACAATCGATTAGTTGTTGATCAGCTTATCGTTCTCATTGTTCCAGCTGTAAAGCTTACGGATCTCTTCGCCGACCTTCTCGGAAGGATGCTCAGCAGCAAGCTTTCTCATAGCCTTGAAGTGAACCTGCTTGCCTGCGGGAGACATATCTAACAGGAATTCCTTAGCAAAAGTACCATCCTGAATATCGGACAGGATCTTCTTCATGGTCTTCTTGGTCTCCTCGGTGATCAGCTTGGGGCCGGTGATGTAGTCACCATACTCAGCGGTATTGGAGATAGAATATCTCATGCCTGCGAAACCACTCTGGTAGATCAGATCTACGATCAGCTTCATCTCATGGATACACTCGAAGTATGCATTTCTGGGATCGTAACCAGCCTCAACCAGAGTCTCGAAACCAGCCTGCATCAGAGCACATACGCCGCCACACAGAACTGCCTGCTCACCGAACAGATCGGTCTCGGTCTCGGTTCTGAAAGTGGTCTCCAGAACGCCTGCTCTTGCGCCGCCGATACCCAGTGCATAAGCCAGTGCCAGATCCTGAGCCTTACCGGTTGCATCCTGCTCTACAGCGATCAGACAGGGAACACCCTTACCAGCCTGATACTCACTTCTTACGGTATGTCCGGGTCCCTTGGGAGCAATCATGGTAACATCAACGTTCTTGGGAGGTACGATACATCCGAAATGAATGTTGAAACCATGAGCGAACATCAGCATATTGCCCTCTTCCAGGTTGGGCTCGATGTCGTTCTTGTACAGATCAGCCTGCTTCTCATCATTGATCAGGATCATGATGATGTCAGCACGCTTTGCAGCTTCTGCAGCGGTGAATACTTCGAACCCCTGTGCCTCAGCCTTTGCCCAGGACTTGGAGCCCTCGTACAGACCGATGATAACATGACATCCGGAATCCTTCAGGTTCAGTGCATGTGCATGACCCTGGCTGCCGTAGCCGATAATTGCGATAGTCTTACCCTCTAATAAAGAGAGATTACAATCTTCCTGATAAAAAATCTTAGCCATTTTCTTCTCCTCCGTTATGAGACATAAAATTTATAACTGATAGGGATCTTCCCTAGAGCTAACATAAAGTGTGAGGTCTTACGCCTGTCAGTCCTCAATCTTCAATATAGGTAACGTTCTCGATACCTCTTCCCAGACCTGTGATACCGGTTCTGGCAAGCTCCAACACTTCGTACTCTTCCGTAAAACGCTGGATCAGCGCATTGACCTTGCTGTGATTACCGGTAAATTCAACGATCAGATTCTCCGCACCTACATCAATGATCTTCGCACGGAAATTGTTGGCAAGGAATTCTACCCCCTGGCGAATCTCCAGACGCTTTTCGGGATCTACTTTCACCTTGACCAGTACCAGTTCGCGGTACACGCTGTCATCCGGGTCCAGTTCCTTAATATCCCGGACATCCACAAGCTTTCCCACCTGCTTCTCGATCTGTTCCAGAATATCGTCATCTCCCGATGTCACAATGGTGATTCTGGTAAAACGGGGATCGGCGGTCACACCTGCCGTAATACTTTCGATGTTGTAACCGCGACGGGAAAACAATCCGGCAATACGGCTCAACACACCTGAAGTGTTGTCAACTAACAGCTGAAATACTTTTTTCTGCATGAATATCTACCATACCTTTCGTATTTCTACAGCCGTCCTCCCTGACGGAGCAGCAACTGTATTCTTAATATAGCAAGATGACTGCAGAATGTCAATTAGTGAATTTAACATTATGATTGATGTATTTTAATCATCATTTTCTGTGCATTTTGATAATGCCAAGGTTCCTGTTCGAGCTACTTCCACAATACTGATGGTCTGAAGCATCTTGATCAGAGTGTCGATTTTCTCCGGAGCATCGCAAATCTGCAGCATCATAAAGTGTTTTGACATATCTACGATCTCTGTTTTCATAATGTCACAGATTTCTATAATATCCCTACGATTATTCTTGTTATATTTAACTTTTAATAACATTAATTCCCGGGTATAGCACTGTTCCTGGGACAAAGTCTTCACTTTGATGACATCCAGTTTCTTATTCAGCTGCTTTTCAATCTGCTCTAGGGTACGCTCATCACCGGAGCTTACAATGGTCATACAGGAAACTGCATGGTCATCGGTCTCTCCCACGGCAAGGCTGTCAATATTAAAACATCTTCTGGAAAACAGACCGGCTACCTTGCACAGAACACCGGAACGGTTCTCTACCAATACGGAATATATTCTCTTCATTTTAAGTACAGCTCCCTTCCGTTATTTTACCAGATCCATCGGATCGATCAGACATTCTAACAGCATGGTATTGTCTTCCTCCAGAAAAGCGTCCAGAATCTCATCCACGTGTTCCATGTTGTTCAATCGCAGATACGGAATATCATAGGCCGCAGATAATTTCTCCAGATCCGGGCTTCCGGACAGATCCACGACAGAATAATGATCTTTGTAGGTATAGTGCTGGTATTCCCTTACCATACCCAGATAATTGTTCTTTAGCACGATGATCTTTACCGGGATATTGTGCTGTCTGATCGTAGCCAGCTCCATCATGGACATCTGAAAGGAACCGTCACCGCATACCGCAATAACCTGCTTATCCATGGCCGCTGTCTTGGCTCCCATGGCTGCCGGAATAGAATAACCCATGGTTCCCATACCGCCGGAGGTCAGGAATTTGCCTTTTTTCACAATGTGATAGCCACAGGACCAGATCTGATTCTGTCCCACGTCCGCCACATAGACACCGTCCTCCTGCATCTTCTCGGAAAGTCTTGTGATAAATGCTGCAGGATCCACATAATCGGGATTGGGGGTTCTCTTCTTCTCCATGGTAGAACGATATTCATTCAATGTAGTGAGCCATTCCTCGTAGTTACAGTCAAATTCTTCTTTCTGAAAATCCTGGAAGATGTGTTTTGCATCACCTACCAGTGGAATGGAAGGACCCGCATTTTTGCCGATCTCCGCAGGATCCACGTCAATGTGCACCAGCACTTTGTTTCTTGTGATGAGATCCGGCTGACTGACCGCGCGATCTGCCACTCTGGCTCCCACCATGATCAGCAGATCCGATTCGTTCATGGCACGGTTGGCATAAGTCTTACCGTTATTGCCCACCATTCCATAATAAAGCGGATGTTCGGTAGGCATAACACCGATACCCATCATGGTGGACACCACGGGAATACCGTGTTCTTCCGCAAAGCTGCGCAGCTCCTCCTCGGCCTCACTGAGCAGGACTCCTCCTCCGGCACAGATAATGGGACGTTTCGCCCGCTCCAGCTCTTTGATAACCTTCTTGATCTGCACGGCATGTCCTTTGACGGTAGGCTTGTAGGTACGTAGATTCACTTCTTCCGGATAATGGAAATTTTTGATCGTTGCATTCTGGATATCAATGGGAATATCGATCAATACCGGCCCTTTTCTACCGGTATTGGCAATATAAAACGCTTCCCTGAACACTCTGGGAATATCATTTACATTTTTCACCAGATAGCTGTATTTTACAAAAGATTCCACGGCGCCGGTAATATCCGCTTCCTGGAACACATCACTGCCCAGCAGTTCACTGTTGACCTGACCGGTAATGCAGATCATGGGGATACTGTCAGCAAATGCCGTGGCAATACCGGTGATCACATTGGTGGCACCGGGGCCGGAGGTCACCGCACATACACCGGGTCTTCCGGTCATACGGGCAACACCGCTGGCCGCATGGGCCGCGTTCTGTTCTGTACGGATCAACACCGTTTTGATGTCAGAATCCAGAATGCTGTTGAAAAAAGGACATATGGCAACACCGGGATATCCGAAAACAGTACTTACCTCCTCTGCTTCCAGACATTTAATAATCGCATCTGCTCCAATCATTTTGCTTTGCTCCTTTATCTATACTCCATTATTTCTGTTGTTTCAGACTCTTTTACATCAGGCTTTTGGCCAGTTTCACGGCATCCGCCGCATCCTTGGAATAGCCGTCGGCACCGATCTCATCCGCATATTCCTGCGTAATGACAGCGCCGCCGATGATGATCTTGGCGGTGATGCCTTCTTCTTTTGCGGCTGCCACGATCTCCCGCATTCTCTGCATGGTGGTGGTCATCAGTGCTGACAGGGCAATAAATTCCGCATGATGTTCTTTCGCCGACTCCAGAATTTTCGCCTGCGGCACATCCTTGCCCAGATCGATCACATGGAATCCGTGGTTTTTTAACATCAGTGCCACCAGATTCTTTCCGATATCATGGATATCTCCTTCCACCGTGGCAATGACCACCACCGGCATTTCTTCTCCGGTACCTCCGGTCTGCAGCAACGGTTCCAGCACCTCGATGGAATTCTTCATGGCTTCCGCACTGGCAATCAGCTGCGGCAGAAAATACTTGCCCTGATCAAAGAATTCACCTACCTGATTAATGGCAGGAAGCAGTACCTGATTCAATAGCTCCGCAGGTTTCTCTCCGCTTTCCAATGCTTCCTTCGTGATCTTTACAATGCCGTTACGGTTGCCTTTCAGTACCGCCGTCTTCAGCTTGTCCTGCATTTCATTGATCTGCGGACCGTTATCAGCAGTCGTTTCTTTGGCGGCATTGCCGGCAGTGCCTGTCTTGGCGGTTGTTCCCTGATTTTCCAGCAGGGCCAGTTTTTTTGCCAGTTCCGCTTCTTTCTCTTCTCTGCGCTCCCTGACGCCACCGGCGTACTCGATATAGCGAAGAGCGGCTTCTTCTTTGTTCAACAGCAGATCCGCAGCCAAAGCACAGCTCATCAGAAGTTCCTGGGAAGGATTGGCAATAGCCATGGTCAGTCCCGCCTGAATTGCCAGCGTCAGGAATGCGGTATTAACAAAACTTCTCTCCGGCATGGCGAAGGAAATGTTGGACAGACCGCAGATCGTGGCAAAACCGTTCTCTTTGCAATAGCGGATGGTCTCCAACGTTTCCAGTGCAGCTTTCGGATTGGCACCTACCGTTGCCACCAGACCGTCCACCACGATATCTTCTTTGCACATTCCCAGAGAAAGTGCCCGGTCATAAATCTTGTGAATAATCTCTTTCTTCTCTTCTATATCCTTGGGCAGTCCCGCATCCGACAAAGGAAGCAGGATAAACATAGCACCGTATTTGGCTACAATGGGAAGTAGTTTTTCAAATTTTTCCGTCTCCAGAGATACAGAATTGACCAGAGCACGTCCGGGATAATTACGCAGTGCAGCTTCTAAGACTTCCACGTAGCTGGAATCCAGGGAAAGAGGCAGGTTCGTGACACCGCTGACTTCCTCCAGAGCCCGAAGCATGCTGGCTTTCTCGTCGATACCGCTCATGCCCATATTGATATCCAGTACCTTGGCACCGCAGGCGTCCTGTTCTTCGGCAAACTGTATCACCTTTTCAAAGCTGCCCTCACGAAGCTGTGCCTGAAGTGCTTTCTTGCCGGTAGGATTGATACGTTCTCCCACAACGAAAAAGCCGTCATCCAGCCCAAAGCTGTGGGTAATACGTTCGGAGGTCAGATACCGAATTCCATCCGGTCTTCGGGATGCTGCAACCTTCGCATCTGTACCAAATCGTTCATGGATCTGTCTTATGAATTCCGGAGTGGTACCACAACAGCCGCCAAGAATCGTAGCTCCGGCATTGACCAGTACTTCCATCTCTTCTGCAAACTCTTCTGCTTCCATGTTGTAGCAGGTAGTTCCGTTTTCATCCAGAAAAGGAAGTCCGGCATTGGGTTTTGCAATTACAGGAATTCTGGTATGGGACACCATCTCCGAAATAATGTTCTCCATCTGAGCCGGACCTGTGGAACAGTTGGCACCGATAGCACTGGCCCCCAGGCTTTCCAACACAATGGCCGCCGTTTTCGCATCCGTACCGAACAAAGTTCTTCCATCCGCTTCAAAGGTCAGTGTAGCGATTACCGGCAAATCACAGACTTCTTTCGCCGCGATCAGTGCCGCTCTGGTCTCCGCCAGGCTCATCATGGTCTCCACCACCAGAAGATCCGCCCCGGCATCCACCAGACAAAGAATCTGCTCTTTATAAATATCGATCAGTGTTTCCAGCTCCATTTTTCCCATGGGCTTTAACTGTTCACCAGTCATTGTGAGATCACCGGCCACATAAACCGGATGTCCCGGAGTACTCTCTGCCGCTTTCTTCGAAATAGCCACCAGATCACGAATCATGGAAGTCATATTTTTTTCCAGATGATATTCCGCCAGTTTGACGCGATTGGCGGTAAAGGTAGGGGCATACAGGATATTGGTTCCCGCCTGCACGTAATCCTTCTGTAATTGCAGCATGACATCCTGATGCTCCAGGATCCACTGCTCCGGGCAGACACCGGAAGGCATTCCTGCCTTCACCAGATTGGATCCTGTAGCGCCGTCCAGATATAAAATATGGTCTTTACTTAACGTAATAAATTCTTCTCTTGTCATAGTTCTCTTTTCCTGTATCTTGATTCTTTTAATCATACCACAATGTCCTTTTATTCGTAAAGGGGACGTTTTAACATTATAAGGTTGCGTAAAACTGCAGAATATGATAAATTTTTAGATGGATCAAATGATTTGGAGGATATAATTTTGAAGAAAAAAATACTTGCCCTTACGGCCGGACTGCTGACCGCACTTACGCTTACCGCCTGCGGAAAGGATCCTGCGCTGACACAGTTTAAGGAGGAAATAGATTCTTTTTGTACCGAGATCTCCGATATAGATACCGAGATCAACAACGTAGATGCGACATCCGAAAATGCCACCGATGAACTTCTCGGTTATCTGGATCAGCTGGACAGCGCTTTTCAGGATTTTGCAGCGTTGGATTTTCCTACTGAATTTGATTATCTGGAATCTCTTGCCGATGAAGCAAGCGAATATATGACCACTGCGGTAGAGAGTTACCACGATGCCTATGATAACGGTGGTTACAATCAGCTGACCGCAGACTATGCAAAGGAAAATTATGCCAGAGCTTACAAGCGGATCCAGATCATCATCACTTTCCTGCACGGTGAACAGCCCGAAGATGTAAATCTGACCACTGCAGAGGAAACAGCGGCTGCTTCTGCTGCAGAATAGTTACAATTTTTTAATAATCACAGAAACGTGCGCTGCCAGGCGCACCCATAAAAAGAATCCCCGATGTAATGAACACCGGGGATTCTTTTTATGACTTATTTTCATTTTTATTATTTTAAAATCTTGATCTGGCCGATCAGAGGAACTTCCTTCTCCTGCTCCTGGCAAGCATAAATCAGACCCATGATCCAGCATACAAACAGAAAGATGCTTAAGATAGTGCCAACAATACCACCTACATAAGGAATGTAGTTGATTACTGCTGCAACGATCTGGCCGATCAGAATAACCAGAGCCTGATTCAGATGGAACTTAGCACCCTCTTTGTCACCTGCGCAAAAAGCAACGATCCAGCCGATCCAGGTAATGTAAGCAATGATACCCGTAGTTTTTTTATTCATGTTTTCTCCCTCTGCACTTTTGTGCGATAAAATATTCTGTATATGTAAAAAATGCAAATACAGTCATAATGTAATGTGAAACTTCAGAAGCAAAATATTCTTCAGAATAAAGTTCCCTATCATGATCCCTACCGCCGCATACAGATGCCATTCATGAAAGCGCCAGCCTTTGATCCTGCCAATATGTAATCTGGCAAGGGTCTGACTTAGCATAAAACCTCCAAAGATAACAACAGTATACGTAACCAGTGGATGATACCAGGTGGCCAGTAGCGGATGTCCAGTAAGCAGTGCACTTACCGCTCTCGTTCCACCACAGCCGGGACAGTAAATCCCAAATATTCGATAGACCACGCAGGTATATCCCTGCAGTCTCGGAACGATTATATGAAGATACAGAAAGCTTCCGATGCTTCCGACCAGCAGAAATATCCATCCTGCAATATAAAGCTGATCTTCCAGGCTCCGCTGGTTTTTAGTAGTAGTTTGCAAGTTCACTCATAAATGCTACAGAAAATACAGCAGCTAAGATTGTAATGATAATTCCCAGTACAATACCAATGATAGAACAGATCAGTCCAGCCTTTGCCAGGCCGGTCTTGCCCTGCTTGTTGGCAAATACTGCGCAAATAATACCACCGATTCCAAACAGTGCGCCGATCCATCCGGTGCAGCATCCAAGTACGATGGAAAGGATACCCAGTACCAGGCTGACAATAGCCAGTACATTGGTTTCTTTGTTCTCCGGCTGCTGTACAGGAGCTGTTGCAGCTGCCTGAGGCTGTACATTTGCGGTATAATCCTGATAATTGTTCACAGGCTGTTCTGTTACCGGGGTCTCCTGTACAGTTTCTGCTGCGGAGCTTACTTCTGTTGCAGTAGTATCTACTGTAACATTGTTTTCATTTTCAAAATTCTGTCCGTCCATTTTCTCCTCTTTCTGGCCTGGAAAAGGCCTGATATTAATCTGCCAGGGGATTACCCTTGCCGTCTGTGTCGATCTTGCCGGTCAGGATCATGATACCTTCTACCAGTCCCCAGATACCTACACCCATAACAATGAATACGCCGACTACCACACAGCATAAAAGGATTCCCACGATGGAAAGTACCAATTGGGTAACTGCCTTACCGGTATAGCCAAGATAGAAATTATGTACGCCGAACGTACCAAGGAAAATTGCCAACAGACCGGCTACCAGTTTGGATTTTGCATCCGGTGCCGGTGCCTGCTTATTGGCTACGCCACAGTTTAAACATACTGCTGCATCCGGAGCTAAAGGCTTACCGCAGTTATGGCAGTAATTATTCCCCTGTCCCTTGGCCACACCGCACTTTACGCACATCACAGCTTCGTCTGTCATATAAGGCTCGCCGCAATTCTTACAAAAGTACATTTATTCTTCCTCCCTCTTTTTTGTTCCTGACTCATTTCTCAGTCATTACTGTACATTATACAGGATGTTTGTATATTTTACCAGTGTTATTTTCACATTATAGGCTCTCATAACGTGCAATTTCTACCGGAAAACGAAGTTATTTCCGCCTTTTGTCACAAAATATGAATAATTTCCGATACAATTCGTAATATCCAAAAACTGCCATGACAGAGAATACCGGAATGGTATTATATAGATATCTGGCTCTTGCCTCGAATAACATAACAAATAAAAACATACCGATAAATGTAACGATCATCACAGTAGAAAGACACAGCCGGTCAGACAGGTTCTCTTCTGTCCGGTATTTGGGTCTGCGGATTGTTGACACCGCCGTCCACAAAAGCATACCAGCCTCTGTTATGACTCCCAACAGTACAAAAAGCCATAATCCCTGGCTGATCGTCGTAAACCAGATATAATTGCTGCCGTCCTGCCAGTAAAAAGCCCTCAGAGGTTCTTTCCCGGAGCTCTCTATGTTCAACGGATATTCCCACGCCTGAAAATACCCTTCCTGATACCAGCTGAACGTCCCGTCGTTAAAATTCATGACCTGCTTACGCAGCCAGAACCGGATTGTACCCCAAATACCACGATCACCGATTCTTTTGCGGATTCCTTCCATCTCATATTGTATCCGGGTATTTTTATCCGTACCAGCAAAAGATCGTACGATCTCAAGTCCCTCTCCGGAACAGGCCCCGGTAGTATCCTCATTGAGGCCGTTATACATATAATTACTCCAGCCGATCTCCATATCCGCATTATAATCATACTGTACGGAACAGTAGATTCCATGCTTACAGAAAGCCCCAAGTCCGAAAGCCGCTATCAGAAGCAAGATTTTTAAGCCGATCTTCTGCAGCCGCTTACGCATTGGCACCTCTTCCCAGGCGGACCATACCAGATCCACCAGTACTACCGCAATCAATGTGACATAGCAGGTGGCTTTCATGATTCCGCCAAGGCACCCCAGAAACATTATCAAAAACCATAAAAGGTATTTCCGTTTTCTCCCATTCTTCCGGAACAATGAATACAGTAGAAGAATCAGGATCGGCATGGCAATGGTGCTTCCGTCCGTATAGGGAATAATCTTCCAGGGAGAGATTCCCAGAAAGATGCTCTGAAAGACCAGGGCAATCACGGAAATTCCAAGGTTCCTGCTGACCTGAAGGACCAGAAGTACTGAACAGAATACCGCCAGTGACAGCATGACGCACTGGAACTGGATCCAGATAAATTCCGGATTGTAGGGATACCCCTTAAGTCCTGAGGCAAAAGAATACAACTGATACAAAAGCCATGTAACGGGAATATTATTACTGTAGATCGTATAGTAATCGTCATACCCCAGTGTCTGGCCCTCATAAAGCCAGCGGGCGGAATTGGCCACCATGCCGCAATCCCAGCCACCGTAAAATGCAATGCATTTGGATATTTTTATATTCACAAGACAGAACAGAATACAGACTGCCAGTGTGATCCCGGTAAACCAGACTGCTATGCGTCCGGTGTAAGGAATCTTTCGCAGAAAATAGTACGCTGCCCCCAGTACAGCCACTCCGATCACCGCGCACAGGGATAGTACTTTATTTCCCTCCACGGTAATGATCTTATGCATTTCGTTGTAGTTCACATTGGTCCCGTAGAATACTATATAATAGAAAACAGGAAGAAACAGTACAAGCAAAAGCACTGACAGTGTTGCTGTACTGATACATTTTTTCTTCATTGTCAGAAATTCCTTTCCATTCTTGTTCACAAAATACTATTGGTAATATTTTAGCATTTCTCTGAACTATTTACAATGTAACTACAGAAAATCGATCCCGTAGATCCTCTCTACCGGAATTTCTGTTCCCTGTATCCGAAGGCTTTTTGTGTTCTCATCGATTTTGCGGACACAGCCTTCTACGGCAGTATAACTGCCGCCATCCTTTTTCTCATCCGGCACAAAATAAATAATTTTCACCGGCACTGTGTCCAGCGGATGCTGTTGCAAATAAGAAATCTGGCGGTCGATCTCCTGCTTTCTGTCCTCATCCAGTTCCACAAAACGGTCTGTCCGGCGGGCCGTTTCTCTCAGAGCGTCATCATATCCCGCCAATGCTGCAAACGGTGAAAACTGTGCAGCACGGTCCTGTAAAGCCATTCGGGGATGGGTGGCTGACACCGGGTGAGGCAGATGAAGCATGTCCTTATATTTATCATTCATCTTTTTACTCTTTTCCTGTTATCGGATTTTGTGGTCCGATAAATATTATGCCTTATGTCCGCCAATCTGACGGTTCCTGTCTATGGTTGTGGCTCCCTCCTGCAGATCGGCAGCCTTCAGAATCGCATTCTTTCCATACTTTGATTTTACGCTTAGCATTGCTTCCTGCAAGTGTTTTTCTTTTTCCAGCCGTTCCTTTTCCAGCTGCTTTGTTTCCCGGGAAGTTTCCTTCTGCCCCGTTTGCAAAAAGCCTCCGGAGAACAGATCCAGCTGTTCGTAGAACGGCTCTTCCTTTACGCTGTCCGCATCCTTTAGATGATTGGCCACCAGAGTGATTCTTCGGGTCAGCAGCATGGGATCTACAATCCGTTCATATAATCCCATTGTTGTCTCTGTAATCCTGCTGACTGACGCAGTCATTGCATCAAGGTTTCCAGTGCCGTGGGCATGCTTCGGCACGCTTCTGCCATAACGATCTACCGTGATTTCACCATGATAATGATCTGCGATCTCCGGAATCTTCAGGTTGTCAATATCATAGCCAACAGTCAGCACGATCTGATCTGTGACCAGCTTTTTTTCCACCAGATCCATTGCCAGCTGTTCTACCATTTCCCGGACTACGATCTTGGCCTGCATAAAATCCGTGGCGCAATGCAGTACCTGACCGGAGCTGATACAGTTAGTCTCCGGTCGATAGGATTTGATCAGGTCCATGGTCACCGGCTCATACCCCCAGGCATGATCGATCAAAAGCTCCGCATTGATGCCGAACATCCGGTACAGCAAATCTTCGTTATAGTAATCTCCCGGTCCTCCGATAGAGCATCTGGCCACATCGCCCATGGTAAACATTCCGGCGGCTTCCAGCTTCTTGCGGTATCCGGCGCCGACTCTCCAGAAATCCGTCAACGGCCTGTGATCCCACAAAAGTTCCCGATAGCTGATCTCATCCAATTCGGCGATCCGGACTCCGTTATCATCCGGTTCCATATGCTTTGCTACAATATCCATGGCAATCTTGCACAGGTACAGATTGGTTCCAATTCCTGCTGTGGCGGTCAGCCCTTTTTTCTCCAGAATCTCTGTTGCAATTCTGGATGCTAGTTCTCTCGCTGTCATACCATAGGTCTTCAGGTATTGTGTCACATCCAGAAACACTTCATCAATAGAATAGACATGAATATCTTCCGGTGCGATATATTTCAAATAAATATTATAGATCTGGGTACTATATTCCAGATATCTCGCCATCCGGGGCGTGGCGGTCACAAAACCAACTTCCAGTTCCGGATGCCTCTGCAATTCATCCGCAAAGGTGCTTTTTCCCAAAAATCTGCCGCCAGGGGACCGCACTTTCCGCATGGCATTTACTTCTCTTACTTTGGAGATCACTTCGAACAGTCTTGCCCGTCCCGGGATTCCATAGGATTTCAGAGAGGGAGATACCGCCAGGCAGATGGTCTTCTGCGTCCGGGAAGCATCCGCCACCACCAGATTCGTATTCAAAGGATCCAGCCCTCTGTCAACGCACTCCACGGAGGCATAAAAAGACTTCAGATCCATAGCAATATAAGTATGGGATTGTGATTCCATTGCTGCCTCCTTTCAAACACTTTCTATAAATGATTATAGCAGAATGCATGTTCGATTACAAAGTAATTTTGTGGAAAAAAAGACTCCCGAACAATGTCGGGAGCCTTGAAATCCTTGATTTATCTGATTTTATGTTTTAGAACTTACCAGCCTTAGCAGCTTCCTCGATGGATACAGCAACAGCTACGGTAGCACCTACCATCGGGTTGTTGCCCATGCCGATCAGACCCATCATCTCAACGTGTGCAGGTACGGAGGAAGAACCAGCGAACTGCGCGTCAGAGTGCATACGGCCCAGAGTATCGGTGAAACCGTAAGAAGCGGGACCTGCAGCCATGTTATCGGGATGCAGAGTACGTCCGGTACCGCCGCCGGAAGCTACGGAGAAGTACTTCTTGCCTGCTTCCAGTCTCTCCTTCTTGTAAGTACCAGCTACGGGATGCTGGAATCTGGTAGGGTTGGTAGAGTTACCGGTGATGGATACGTCTACGTTCTCCTTCCACATGATAGCTACGCCTTCGGGAACGCTGTTAGCGCCGTAGCAGTTAACCTTAGCACGAAGTCCCTCGGAGTAAGCGATTCTCTCTACTTCGGTAACGGTGTTGGTGTAAGGATCATAAGAGGTCTCAACAAAGGTAAATCCGTTGATACGGGAAATAATCTTTGCAGCATCCTTACCAAGACCGTTCAGGATAACACGTAAAGGCTTCTGACGAACTTTGTTAGCCTTCTCTGCGATACCGATAGCACCTTCTGCTGCTGCGAAGGACTCATGTCCCGCCAGGAAACAGAAACAGTCAGTATCCTCTTCCAGCAGCATCTTGCCCAGGTTACCATGGCCAAGACCTACCTTACGGGTATCAGCAACGGAACCGGGGATACAGAATGCCTGTAAACCTTCGCCGATAGCTGCAGCTGCTTCAGATGCCTTTCTGCAGCCTTTCTTGATTGCGATTGCAGCGCCTACAGTGTAAGCCCAGCAAGCATTTTCAAAACAGATGGGCTGGATCTTCTTTACCTGATCGTATACATCCAGGCCTGCATCTTTTGTGATCTTCTCTGCTTCTTCGATAGAGGAGATACCATAGCTGTTCAGTACAGCGTTGATCTTATCAATACGTCTTTCATATGATTCAAATAAAGCCATTTTTTCTGTCCTCCTGTATCTTATTGTTTTCTGGGATCGATGATCTTAACTGCATCGTCTACACGACCATACTGGCCCTTAGCCTTCTCCCATGCAGTGTTAGCATCGTCACCCTTCTTGATGAAGTCGGTCATCTTGCCCAGGTTAACAAACTGGTAACCGATGATCTGATCATCCTTGTCCAGAGCGATACCGGTTACATAACCTTCTGCCATCTCCAGATAACGGGGACCCTTCTTCAGAGTACCGTACATAGTACCAACCTGGCTTCTTAAGCCCTTACCAAGGTCTTCCAGACCTGCGCCTACAGGCAGACCTTCCTCAGAGAATGCACTCTGGGTACGACCATAAACGATCTGTAAGAACAGCTCTCTCATAGCGGTATTGATTGCATCACATACAAGGTCAGTATTTAAAGCTTCCATAACGGTCAGACCGGGCAGGATTTCAGCAGCCATAGCTGCGGAGTGAGTCATACCGGAACATCCAACGGTCTCAACCAGAGCCTCCTGGATGATACCTTCCTTAACGTTCAGGGTCAGTTTACATGCACCCTGCTGAGGTGCACACCAGCCCACACCGTGAGTCAGACCGGAAATATCCTTAACTTCTTTTGCCTGCACCCATTTTGCCTCTTCGGGAATGGGAGCACAACCATGATGTACGCCCTGTGCAACGGGACACATTTCTTCAACTTCTTTTGAATAAATCATGTGAAATCTCCTTTCAATATGTACTTATAATACTATTGATAAAATAATATCATAATGGTCGTGTTCATTCTCTCATATTTCCCCTAAAAAATCTAGGGGTTTTTGACAATTTTTTTCATTAGTTTCCATGAAAAAACACCATATCTTCCTGCAAATGCACGAAAATATGGTGTCAGTTGATTATTGAAAATCAATTATCAATTTTTACCAGCTCTTAATGAAAGTGTCGATATAGTTGTCCAGACACTTTTTGATAACCTCGATGGCTTCTTCTCTGTTGCCTTTTTCATTCACAGCGGTCGTCTTATTCTCCAGTGCCTTATATACCGTGAAGAAATGCTCCATCTCATCCACCACATGTGTGGGCAGTTCGGAAATATCATGGTAGCAGTTGTAGTTCGGATCATTAAACGGAACCGCAATGATCTTCTCGTCATTTTTGCCGTTATCCAGCATGGAAATTACGCCGATGGGATAGGCTCTTACCAGTGTCATGGGCTGTACCGGTTCGGAACACAGTAACAGTACATCCAGCGGATCCCCGTCATCACCGTAGGTTCTGGGAATAAAACCATAGTTTGCGGGATAGTGGGTAGAAGTATGAAGGATACGGTCCAGGATCAGAAGTCCTGTCTCTTTGTCCAGCTCATATTTGTTCTTGCTTCCCTTGGAAATCTCAATGACACAGACAAAATCTGTGGGAGTGACTCTCTGGGTGCTCATGGTGTGCCAAATGCTTCCGTTTACTTCTTTCATAAATTTTTCTCCTCTTCCTCTATAGTTATTTCCGACAGATATCTTTGCATACAGGACAAAATACCCAGCCGGAGAATACGCAGATTATCCGCCTGTGGCGGGTCGCAAATGCTTATCTGCGGATCTGACCGTTTCCATGTATCTTGTATTTATAGGAAGTCAGCTCCTTCAGGCCCATGGGGCCTCTGGCATGCAGCTTCTGGGTGCTGATACCGATTTCTGCGCCAAATCCAAACTCGAAACCGTCTGTAAATCTTGTGGAGGCATTGACATAAACACAGGCTGCATCCACTTCATTTAAAAATTTCTCTGCAGTCTCCGTATTTTCCGTCACGATACATTCGGAATGCTTCGTATTGTAACGGTTGATATGGGCAATGGCCTCTTCCACGCTGTCCACAGTCTTGACAGACAGAATATAATCCAGATACTCCGTACCGTAATCTTCTTCTGTAGCGGGAATGCAGTCCGGCAGGATCTCCCGGGTGCTTTCGTCTCCCCGCAGTTCTACGTTCTTCGTCTTCAGGGCTTCCGCCATCTTCGGAAGGAACTTATCCCGGACGGCACGATGCACCACCAGAGACTCACAGGCATTGCAGACACCGATCCGCTGGGTCTTGGCATTCATCAGTATTTTTACCGCCATATCCACATCCGCATCCTTGTCCACATAGACGTGGCAGTTGCCGGTTCCGGTCTCTATGACGGGGATCGTGCTGTTCTCCACCACGCTGCGGATCAGTCCCGCACCGCCTCTTGGGATCAGCACATCCACATATTCCTTCATCTTCATAAACTGCGCAGTGACCGCACGATCCGTATCTTCGATCAGCTGTACGGCAGTCCTGGGCATACTGCAGGCTTCCAGTGCATCCTGTAATACTTTGACAATAGCGATATTGGAATGAATGGCATCACTGCCTCCCTTTAAGATCACTGCATTTCCCGTCTTAAAGCACAATCCGAAGGCATCCGCCGTCACGTTGGGACGAGCCTCATAGATAATGCCGATAACCCCTAACGGTACTCTGACTTTATCGATTTTCAGTCCGTTGGGACGTTCGAAATGTTCCATGGTCTCACCGATGCAATCCGGAAGAGCCGCAATCTGCCGAAGGCCCTCTGCAATCTGCGCGATTCTCTCTCCGGTAAGCTTCAGACGATCCAGCAGTCCCGGATTCATTCCGTTGTTTTTCCCGTTTTCCAGATCCAGTACGTTGGCTGCAAGGATCTCTTCCTGTCTTTCACACAGATCATTTGCCGCTGTCTGCAGCGCCTTGTTTTTCTCTTCTGTAGTAAGCTTCTGCAATACATATTTGGCATCGCAGGCATTTTTTCCCAGTTCTAAAAGTTCCGACATTCCTTCCCCGCCTTTCCAAAACCAAAGATTTATACCAAAATCACCTGATAGGGCTTTACATCTGTCTCTTCCACAGGAACACTTTCGACCTGCTGGCAGCGGAACCCGACAGCAATACTGCGAAGTCTTAAGGCTTCCCTGTCTGCCAGATAGCGGTCATAAAATCCGCCGCCGTATCCCATCCGGTTGCCCAGGGGATCAAATACACTTCCCGGCATTAGAAGCAGACAGTTTGCTGCCTCTTCGGGAGCATATTCATAGCTCTCCGTATTGCCTTCCGGCTCCGGGATTCCCTTATAGCCCTCTTTCAATTCCGCCAGGGATTGAATCCGGTAAAAACGCATTTCCTGACCTTCCACCTTCGGAACATAGACACGTTTGCCATCCTGCAGGGCATTCTCCAGAATCTCTGTCGTGCAGATTTCACTTCCGTAGCTGACAAAGCCCAGAATCGTATCCGAGAGGTAATACCACTGGTGTCCCAGAATCCGCTCGGTAATGAGAAGATTCCCTCTCTCCCGTTCCGGCTCCGTCAGTGCCGCCCTGCGGGCCAGCACTTCCCTGCGCAGTTTCTTTTTCACTTCTCTGCGTTCTTCAGTGCTCATTTCTTCTTTTTATAGGACGGCTTTAATTTTTCAATGGTGCCGTCCGGCCTTTCGATTTCGATGCTGTCCAGCTGCGCCTTCATATTGCGCTTGATGCTGTCCACGTATTCCTGTCTGAGAATGGACTGTTCCAGCTTTTCTTCGTCGGTCAGTCCCTCGCTCTGAGATTTATGATAAAGCTCATTGATGCGCTTTATTCTTTCATCCATATTCATAATGTATTCCTCTTTTCGTTGACGTATCATCACTGATTTTTGTGCAGATTCTGTACAAATTCCGGCAGATCAAAGCTTTCATCCTTATGTGCCACGAATAAAGTACCTTCGTTTTCACCGGATAACAGACGATGAAGTACTCCGATGTCCTTGCTGTTGGCAATGATCATATCCACATCCGAACTGGTGGCAATCTTCGCCGCAATCATTTTGGTATTCATGCCGCCGGTCCCCACATTACTGCCGGTACTGGCCTTGCCCATATGCATGAATTCCTCCGTGAGTTCATCCACCTGTTCGATAAATTCCGCATTGGGATTCTGCCTGGGATCATCGGTGTAGAGGCCATCGATATCTGACAACAGGATCAGCAGATCTGCATCGATCAGTGCTGCCACAATAGCCGACAAGGTATCGTTGTCACCAATCTCAATCTCGTAGGTCGCTACCGTATCATTTTCATTGACAACGGGAATTGCTCCCATTTTCAATAGCTGGGTGAAGGTATTATGGGCATTGTAGCGGTTCAGATTGTCCACGATGGTATTTTTCGTCATCAGGATCTGTGCTGCCACCTGATTGTACTCCGCAAAAAGCTTCTGGTAGGTCATCATCAGTCTTGCCTGGCCGATGGCGGAACAGGCCTGCTTGATCGCCATGGATTCTGCCTGAGTCTGCCCCTCCGTAGTCTTTAAATGCACTGCCTGTTTTCCAGCGGCGATAGCACCGGAAGTCACAAGTACGACTTCTTTCCCCTGATTGCTGATATCGCAAAGCTCTCTTTTCGTGTAAAGAGTACCCTGCTCAGTCGGAAATGAAATATAAACCATCTTTGGCTCTGTCAGATACTCAGGCTTTGCATTGTCATAATACTCTGCAGCACACGCCTCAATCTGCGCAGCACTGATTTTACCATCCGTGTTAGGAAGCGCAAGAATCTTATGACCTGTATTCTCAATAGAAGCTGCCTCGTGGCAATTGATATGTCCCGTATCCGCTGCAATCACGCTCTGCACCGGTGAAAGCGCCGCCGCAACCACAACATAATTGGCCTGTGTCGCACCCGGAATAAATTTAATCATGGAATCATCTCTGCCAATAAGCCCCTTAATAATCTGCTCAGCCTTATCGCACCACTCATCCTCACCATATCCCGGATAGCTGGTTGTATTTGTATCCGCCAGTGCCTTCAAAATGCAATCAAATGCACCGCGGTTATAATCGTTATTAAATCTAATCATAAAAATCCTACCTTTCCTGTCTTATCATTATAGAGAGCCTGCCCCGCAACGACCAGAGCCTTGTGGAAGATGGGTTGCAAGACGTCCGGGGGACGTCTGTTCTGCAACGACCGAAGCGGAGCGGAGACCACTGGTAGTTTCAGTGCCCATACCGCTACGCACTCAACAAACGGGAGTGCCCACGAGACGCAAAGCTTTTCTACGGAATTACGGAAAACAAAAAAAGTGCCAACGAACACTTGACACAAACAACTTTTCTTTTTATATTGTGTTTCAACACATTTACGTGTAAAATATAATTTATCATGAATTAAGTTATATTAGAAGGGAGAACTTATGAGAAAACGTAAGTTAAAAAAAGGATTAGCATGGATTTTAGCATGTGCATTATTTATGGGGATGACCCCGGTGAATACGCAGGCGAAGGAACAAAAAAACAGTGAAATTGTATTATTTAATGCAAATGTGGCTTCAGGTGGAAGTGTGACCGGAGGGGCAGCTACGATAGAGCCTACGGCTGAACCAAAAGAAATTGTTACGGTAACACCATTTTCCGGCTTGTGGAAG
>OHEL01000280.1_pt1 | contig 34598 bp, 30 predicted proteins | sample 1567251 | NCBI WGS metagenome assembly OHEL01 (sample SAMEA3879601, study PRJEB24766) | human gut metagenome | biome: human-associated habitat; feature: feces | place: USA | collected 1985/1987
GCCGCTGTCCGGCTACGAACGGCTGAAAGTGCTTCATGATGTGTTCAACATGGACTCGAACGAGCCGTTCCGCTTCTCCTTTGACATGGTAGCCCGGACGGGACTCAGCAGCAAAGATTTCATCGCGCCCACTTCCTTCGACTTCCGTGAAGGCAAGTGCTTCAAGATGGGCAAGGCCATCGGCGCAGTGAGCTTCCTGCAAATCCTCGCGCCGGAACTCAATGACCGGATGCTGGCTGACTTCCTCGACATGGACAGCAACATCACGGTCAATCTTCATATCCGCACGATTGATCAGGCGAAAGCCATCAAGAGCATCAAGATGAAGATTACCGACCTCGACAAGATGAAAATTGAAGAGCAGAAAAAGGCCGTGAGAAGCGGATATGACATGGAAATTATCCCGTCCGACCTTGCCACCTATGGCGGTGAGGCCAAGCGCCTGTTGCAGGACCTTCAGACGCGCAACGAGAGAATGTTCCTTGTGACCATCCTCATCATGAATACCGCTGCCTCCCGCCAGAAGCTCGAAAACGCCATCTTTCAGACGGCTTCCATTGCCCAGAAATACAACTGTGCGCTCAAGCGGCTGGACTTCCAGCAGGAAGAAGGGCTGATGTCCTCACTTCCGATTGGCCTGAATCAGATCGAGATTGAGCGCGGGCTGACCACCTCTTCGACGGCGGTGTTCGTCCCGTTCACGACGCAGGAGCTTTTTCAGAGCGGCGATGCGCTGTATTACGGGCTGAACGCGCTCTCCAACAACATGATCATGGTTGACCGCAAGCAGCTCAAAAACCCGAACGGCCTTATCCTCGGCACTCCCGGCTCCGGCAAGAGCTTTTCGGCAAAGCGTGAAATGACCAACGCCTTCCTCATCACAGAAGATGACATCATCGTCTGCGATCCCGAGGCGGAGTATTATCCCCTTGTGCAGAAGCTTGGCGGTCAGGTCATCCGCATCTCGCCGGTGAGCACCGACTACATCAACCCGCTGGACATCAATGTGAACTACTCGGAAGAGGAAAACCCGCTGACTTTGAAGTCTGATTTCATCCTCTCCATGTGTGAGCTGATTGTGGGCGGCAAGGACGGGCTGCAACCGGTGGAAAAGACCATCATCGACCGCAGCGTTCGCAAGGTGTATCAGGACTATCTTGCCGATCCGGTTCCTGAGAAGATGCCTATTCTCGAAGACCTCTACAACATCCTGCGCAGTCAGAGTGAGCCGGAGGCACAGCGGATTGCCACTGCCCTTGAAATCTATGTGCATGGCTCGCTGAATGTCTTCAATCACCGGACGAATGTGGATGTGAATAACCGCTTCGTCTGCTATGACATTAAGCAGCTCGGAAAGCAGCTCAAGAAACTTGGGATGCTCATTGTACAGGATCAGGTCTGGAACCGTGTGACCATCAACCGCGCCCAGCACAAGGCGACGCGCTACTACATGGACGAGTTCCACCTTCTGCTCAAGGAAGAGCAGACAGCCGCCTATTCCGTCGAAATCTGGAAGCGGTTCAGAAAATGGGGCGGGATTCCGACCGGCATCACGCAGAATGTCAAGGATTTGCTGGCTTCCCGTGAGATTGAAAACATCTTTGAGAACTCCGACTTCGTTTACCTTCTGAACCAGGCAAGCGGCGACCGGCAGATTTTGTCCAAGGCGCTGAACATCTCGCCCAGCCAGCAGAACTACATCACCAATTCCAACGCCGGTGAAGGTTTGATCTTCTACGGCTCCACCATCGTCCCCTTCAAGGATGACTTCCCGAAGGACACGATGCTCTATCGTTACATGACCACCAAACCCGAAGAAACCTTGCAGAACTAAGGAGGACTACCTTTATGAAAAAGAATATGAACGAGAACTTTGAGATCACCGTTGACGAGATGACCGAGATTTTCGGCGATACGCCGGTTGAGATGAGCTTCCGTGAGGTCAAGGATGGCATGGACAGCTTCTTTGGCTTGATGGGGCTGACCGTGGAGCTGGTCAACCTGATCCGCAAGGAGGACGAGCTGAAAAAGCACCACCGCGCTTACCTCCATGTCCGCGAGGAAATCGCCGAGTGCGCCGATGAGGCAACGGAGGTTATCGCCGGTATTCTCGACTCCATTCAGGAGAAAGAGCACATCTACCGTGTGTCCGGCACGCCTTCCGCCTTTGATATGGATGAGGAAGACGAGGATGAGGACGATTTTGTCACCATCCCCAAGGAGAAGTATGACAGCATGATTGAGGATCTGCTGACGATGGCCGAGCTGATTGACATGGTATCGGATATGCGCACCAAGGATGTCCGCACCATTCAGGAGTTTGGCAAGTTCATCCCTGCTTATGCCGCCTATGAGCGCAACCGTCTTTCCCTGTACCGCGAAGCGGCGAAGGAGGCCGAGGACATCATCGACCGCTGGGAGGATGAGCTGGACGATGATGAGGACTACGAGCCGGACGAGTATTTCTCCGACTAATTGCTCATCAAGTCTCGCAGGAAGGAGGTAGTCCCCATACAGCTTGATCACATTTACACCGGCGATTGTCTCGAAGTCCTCAAAACGCTGCCCGATGAAAGCATCCATTGCTGCATTACCTCTCCGCCGTATTATGCGCTGCGTGATTACGGTGTGGACGGGCAGATCGGCAGAGAGGCAACGCCAAAGGAATACATTTCACGCCTGACCGAAGTTTTCACCGAAGTCAGGCGTGTCCTGCGTTCGGATGGGACGCTCTGGCTCAACATCTCCGACACCTATGCCGGGAAAGGCAATCAGGGCGGCTATGTGGACGCAAAAAATCCCAAGGGCAGAAACGGTCAGGCTGTGGCTCTCAACTACAAGGTTGAGGGCTGCAAGCCCAAGGATATGATCGGTATTCCGTGGATGCTGGCCTTTTCGCTCCGCGACTCCGGCTGGTATCTGCGCAACGACATCATCTGGATGAAAGAAAACCCGATGCCGGAGAGTGTCAAAGACCGTTGCGCCCGCTGCTATGAACACATCTTCCTGTTCTCAAAGTCACGGAAGTATTTCTTTGACTACCGGGCAATCTCCGAGCCGATTGCTCCCGGAACAGCGAGCAGGCTCAAGCGCGGAGTTAAAGGAAGCAACAAATACGGGGAACCGATTCCCGGACAGGCGAAGCAGCAGACCATCAATCTATGCCGGGAACATGGCGAGATCACCGATGACATGATAAACCCGCTGCGTAACAAGCGGGATGTCTGGATTATCAATACTGTCCCCTTCAAAGGCGGTCACTATGCCGCCTATCCGCCGAAGTTGGTGGAAACCTGTCTTCTCGCCGGATGCCCAAAAGGCGGCGTTGTCCTTGATCCCTTCATGGGCAGCGGTACAACCGGTATGGTCGCAAAGCAGCTTGACCGGCACTATGTCGGGATTGAGTTAAACCCTGAATACAAAGAACTTGCCGAGGCGCGGATTGGAGGTGAAATCTGATGCCTCATGATGAATTGAAGCCCAAAGACCGGGTTGTCCTGCGGATGACCAGAGACGGCGCTGTGGAAGAAAACCTCACGGAAGGCACTTCGGAAAAGGTGTCGAAGCGCCTTGAAGATGCCCAGCTTGTCGCGCCCCATGACACGGAAACCGGCGATCTGGCCGAAGAGGTCAGGAAGCGGCGGCAGCTCCGCCCGGATGAGCTGGAAGACGCAGAGGGTCAGGCTCAGGCTGAAACACAGCCCGCAGATGCGGCACAAGAGTACAAGCCGGGTGATCTTCCCGTCAGCGATGATCCCACATCGCATACTCTGCACTCTGAGACATACCATGCCCATTCCGTTGACTACGGAAAAGCATTTGCCGATACTGCTGTTACCGGCAAGGTCAGCAGACCTCGTGCTGAAAGGCAGATTGACGGGGAGGCTGTTTTGGAAAGGGCGGCTGAAACCTCCGCCGAGATACCGGACTTTAGCGGCGATGCCCCAGCTTCCCGGCGGATTGAGCGTTTGGAGCGCAAATCCCAGAAGGCGCATGAGCGTCTGGATGCCGCCCGTGAGAAACTGCCCACCAAAAAGGTTCTGAAAAAAGAGCGCGTCTTTGACGAGGAAACCGGCAAAGGCAAAACCCGGCTCTACTTTGAAGACGAGTTAAAAATCCCCAAGGGGCAGAGCAAATTGCAGTTTGAGGCAGACAAGACCGTCCATAAGGTCGGCGATACTCTTGCCTCCGGCATTCACGGCAAAATTCATGAGGTGGAGCAGGAAAACTCCGGTGTGGAAGCCGCCCATAAGACGGAGATTGCCGCCGAGTCCGTTGTCCGTCACTACCAGCACCACAATGAGCGCAGCGCGAACAAGCCTTTTGAGAAGGTGTCCAAGCTGGAACAGAAGGCCGAGGCCGCTGACCGGAAGCTCCATTTTGAGAAGACGGTCGCCGAAAATCCTGAGATGAAGACTTCCCGCGCCAATATGAACAGGCATTACCAGAAGCAGCACATCAAGAAGGAATACGCCGCAGCTCGCAAGGCCGGGGCGCAGACTGCATCCACCGCCACCAAATCTACCGGAAAAACCGTCCGGGAGAAAGCGACGGATAAGGTCAAGGACTTTATCTCCAAGAACAAGAAGGTCTTTGCATGGCTGGGCGCGGGGCTGATGATCCTTATCCTGTTGTCTGCTGGGATTAGCTCCTGCACGGCAATGTTCACCTCTACTACCTCTTCTGTGATCGCCACTTCCTACCTCAGTGAGGACGATGCCATGAAGGGTGCGGAGGCGCAGTATTGTCAGATGGAGGCCGAGCTGCAATCGTATCTGGATAACTACGAGAGCACACACGACTACGACGAGTACCATTTTGACCTTGATGAGATCGAGCACGATCCCTATGTGCTGATCTCCATTCTCTCAGCTTTCAATGAGGGCGAGTTCACGCTGGATGAGGTTCAGGGGCTTCTTCAAACGCTCTTTGACCGGCAGTATATCCTCACTGAGGATGTGGAGGTCGAGGTGCGCTACCGCACCGAGACGCGGACAGACAGCGAGGGCAATGAGTATGAGGTCGAAGTCCCGTACAACTACTACATCTGCACCGTCACACTCGAAAACTTCAATCTCTCCCATTTGCCGGTCTACATCATGAATGAAGACCAGCTCTCCATGTACTCGGCGTATATGTCTACCCTTGGCAACCGCGAGGATTTGTTCCCCGGTTCCGGCTATGTGGACAAGTACATTGAAAACCCACCGGATGACTACACGGTCAATGCGGAGTATCTGACGGACGAGAAGTTCGCAACACTCATCACAGAGGCCGAAAAGTACCTTGGCTACCCGTATGTCTGGGGCGGCTCAAACCCGTCCACTTCCTTTGACTGTTCGGGATTTGTCAGCTATGTCCTCACCAACAGCGGACTTGTCAACACCGGGCGGCTGGGTGCGCAGGGGCTTTACAATGTCTGTTCGCCTGTTTCCAGCGCCGATGTGAAGCCAGGGGATCTTGTCTTCTTTGTCGGCACATACGACACACCGGGCGTTTCCCATGTGGGCATCTATGTGGGCGACAATGTGATGTTGCACTGCGGCGATCCCATCCAGTACACATCCATCAACACTTCCTATTGGCAATCCCACTTTTATGCCTTTGGAAGACCCAACTACTAACCGAAAGGAGCGTTTTTATGAACCCGAAATATCAGAAGGTTTGCGCGGAAATCGCCAAAACCGAGAAGAAGGTCGAGGACCTGCAGGGGCAGCTCAAGGAGCTGTACGACAAGAAAACCGAGCTGGAAAACCTTGAAATCGTCAACACCGTCCGTGCAATGGTCATGGACAAGGATCAGATCATGTCCTTCCTTGCCGCGATGAAGGACAGCAAGGCGGAAAAGCCTACCACTACCCAGCAGGAGGTGACGGACAATGACTAAGAGAAAAGGAATCCGCCTTCTGGCGGCGCTTGCACTGTGCTTCACGCTTTGTATCTCGTTCACTGTACCCGCATTCGCCTATGCGGATGATACCGAGCAGGAGCTTCCGATCACGGAGGCAATCCAGCCCGAGGCAACACCGGAAACCGCAGCACCCGAAGAGCCTGATCAGTATGAGGGCGAGCCGATTGACGGTGAAGGCAACGCTTATACCCGTGATCTGCTCTATGACAAGGCGACGAATAAGCAGTTCATCACAGTACAGACCAAGACCGGCAACACCTTCTATGTCGTGATCGATTACGATGCGCCCATTAACGAGGAAGAGGAACAGTACCAGACCTATTTCCTCAACATGGTGGACGAGGCCGATCTGCTTGCCCTGTTGGATGAGGAAACGGCATCTTCACTTACTACCTGTAACTGCGATACCCGCTGCGAGGCCGGAGCTGTAAACACCGAATGCCCTGTCTGCAAAACAAACATGAGCGAGTGTACCGGCGCTGTACCTGAGCCGGAAGAGCCAGTCGAGGGCGAGGAAACCGAGGTGCCCGAAGAGCCGGAAAATGCTTCCCCGAACATTGCCCTGATCATCGGTATCATCGCGCTGGTCGGCATCGGCGGTGGTGCATATTACTACTTCAAGTTCGTGCGCGGCAAAAAGCAGAAGGACGAGGATCTGGATTTCTTCGATGACGAGGGTTATGAGGAAGAGCCGTATATCAACGAGGACGAAGAGCCTGTCATTGCTGACGACGAGGATGACGAGGCCGAAACCAAAGAAACGGAGGAAACGATTTGATCTTAGTGATTGCGGAAAAACCGAGTGTTGGAGCCGCTATCGGGAAGGTGCTGGGCGCTTCCTCCCGTAAGGACGGTTATCTCGAAGGAAACAACTACATCGTCTCATGGTGCGTTGGTCATCTTGTGGGGCTTGCGGACGCAAGCTCCTACGATGAACGCTTTGCCAAATGGCGGTACAGCGATCTCCCCATCGTCCCGGAGGAATGGCTGTTTGAAGTCCCGAAGGACAAACAGAAGCAGTTCAAGGTGCTGCGTGACCTTATGCGCGATAAGCGTGTAACCGAGCTTGTCTGCGCCACCGATGCGGGGCGCGAGGGCGAACTGATTTTCCGGTTGGTCTACAAGAAAGCCGGTTGCACGAAGCCTTTCAAGCGCCTGTGGATCAGCTCATTGGAAGACAGCGCAATCCGAGAGGGCTTTGCCCGTCTGCGAGACAGCGGCGATTATGACCGGCTCTATGAAGCCGCGCTTGCCCGTTCCAAGGCAGATTGGATTGTTGGCATCAACGGCACAAGGCTGTTCTCGACACTTTATCATAAGAAGCTGGTGGTCGGACGCGTGCAAACGCCTACGCTGGCAATGCTGGTGGAGCGTGAAGGCAAAATCACAACCTTCCACAAGGAGAAATACTTCAATGTCCATATCAGCCAAGACAGCCTGACGGCGGACATGGAAAAGGTCAAAACCGAAGACGAGGCGAAGGCGATTGCGGCGGCTTGCAATAAAATGCAAGCCGTCGTTTCTTCTCTCAAGAAGGAGACGAAGACGGTCAACCCGCCGAAGCTCTATGATCTGACCACCTTGCAGCGGGAATCCAACCGCTACTATGGCTTTACCGCCCAGCAGACGCTCGATCTGGTGCAGTCCCTCTATGAGAAAAAGCTGCTTACCTATCCCCGAACGGACAGTCAGTTCATCACTGAGGATATGGAGAGCACCGCCCGTCAGGTGATCGGCATTGTCTCCCGCAAGGTGCCGCTCTTTGAAGGCATCATCCACGAGCCGGACATCGGGCGAATTACCAACAACGCCAAGGTCACTGACCATCATGCCATTATCCCCACCGTCCAGCTTGAAAATCAGGATCTCACTGAGCTGCCGGAGTCGGAGCAGAAAATCATCCGGCTTGTCGCCATGCGCCTTCTGAGCGCTACCGGTGAGAAACACATCTATGATGAGACTTCGGTCACGCTCACCTGTGAGGGTTACGAGTTCAAGGCAAAAGGCAAAACGGTCGTGCAGGATGGATGGAAGTCGGTTGAGCGCTGCTTCAAGGAAACGCTCAAGAGCAAGGAAAAGGACGAGCCGGAACGCTCGCTGCCTTCTCTGAATGAGAAGGATATTCTCTCTTCTGTCGATTCCAGCGTCACCGAACATTACACATCCCCACCGAAGCCCTACACCGAAGACTCCCTTCTGTCGGCTATGGAGACTGCGGGGAATGCTGAGTTCGACGATGATACCGAAAAGAAAGGGCTTGGCACTCCCGCCACCCGCGCCGGTATCATCGAAAAGCTGGTCAAAGGCGGCTTCGTTGAGCGCAAGGGCAAATCTCTCGTGCCTACAAAGGACGGCAACAACCTTGTATGCGTCCTGCCCGAACAGATCACTTCTCCTTCCATGACGGCGGAATGGGAAAATACCCTGATGCAGATTGAGCGCGGCAATGCGGATGCGGACAAGTTCCTTTCCGGCATTGTGGGGATGACCTCCGAGCTGGTCAAAGCCTATCCCTTCCTCTCTGACGCCGAGGCAAACCGCTTCGATACCGGCAGAGAGTCCATTGGCAAATGTCCGCGCTGCGGCTCGCTGGTCTATGTGGGCAAGGGAAACTATTACTGCTCGAACAAGGAATGTTCCTTCTGTATGTGGGAGGACAATAAGTTCTTTACGAGCAAGAAAAAGAAGCTGACCAAGAAGATCGCCGCCGAGCTGCTGGACAAGGGCTGGTGCAGGGTCACCGGGCTTTATACGCCAAAGCGCCCGCAGCTCTATGATGCGGTGATCCGTCTGGATGACACAGGCGGCAAGTATGTCAGCTTCAAGATGGAGTTCGACCGATGACGCGCCCGCGATATATTGCCTCATGCAGCGGAGGCAAGGACAGCGTAGCAACAATTCTTCTTGCTGCGGAGAAAAATGAGCCGCTGGATGAGGTCATATACAGTGAGGTGATGTTTGATCAGGATACAAGCGGCGAGGTCCCGGAGCATCGGGACTTTATCCACCAAAAGCTCAAACCGTTCGTTGAAAATGAACTCGGATGCAAATTCACGGTTCTGCGAAGTGACAAAACTTACGATGATGTGTTCCATCACATTATCACAAGAGGACCTTATAAAGGGCTGATCCGAGGTTTTGTCTGGCCGGGAAAGTGCGCGGTAAATCGGGACTGTAAAATGCCTCCGCTCCGCAAGTACCATAAGGCTCAACCTGATGACACCCGCAGCTATGTAGGTATTGCATTGGACGAGCCAAAGCGTCTTGCCAGACTGAATAAGGAGAAGGACATCAGCCTTCTTGCAAAGTATGGCATGACGGAAGCGGATGCTTGGCGGCTATGCGAGAAATACGATATGCTCTCTCCCTGTTATCAACATTCCAAACGCAACGGTTGTTGGTTCTGCCCAAACGCATCGACTTTTGAGCTTTCCCACATGGTCAACCGTCACCCTGACTTATTTGAGAAGTTGATTGAATGGGAACATACAGATAATTTGTATCATCGCAGATTGACCAGAACGGAAACTCCGTCTGAGGTAAAAGCCCGTCTTTGGGGCAAATCTCAGCCGGAGTTTTCTATTTCAAATCAGTAAGATTGGAGGTAAGAAATGGCTGAAAACAGAAACGCCCAGCAAGTCCGGGAAATCACTGACAAGCTGGAACAGGGACTCAAGGAACTGTTTGAATCCGAACGCTTCAAAGAGTACCTGAAAACGATGTCCAAGTTCTACAACTACTCGTTTAACAATACGCTTCTCATCGCCATGCAGAAGCCGGGTGCGACGCTGATCGCCGGTTACACGGCATGGCAGCGCAACTTCGACCGCCATGTGATGAAGGGCGAAAAGGGCATCAAAATCCTTGCTCCTGCGCCCTACAAGGTGCAGGAAGAGCGGGAAAAACTCGACCCGGTAACGCAGAAGCCCGTTCTCGACAAGGACGGCAAGCCGGTCACCGAGACGGTTGAAGTGACCCGTCCCGCCTTCAAGGTGGTGAGCGTCTTCGATGTGTCCCAGACGGACGGCAAAGAACTTCCCGATATTGCCGTAGACGAGCTGACAGGCAGCGTGGAAAACTACGCCGCCTTTTTTGATGCTCTCAAAGAGCTATCTCCGGTCCCCATTGCCTTTGAAAACATCACCGATGGCGCAAAAGGCTACTTCTCTCATGTAGAAAACCGCATTGCCATTCAGGAGGGTATGAGTGAAATCCAGACCATCAAGACGGCGATCCACGAGATTGCCCATGCCAAGCTCCATGCCGTCACTCCGGGCGAAAAGGTCGCTCCCGAAGACAAGAAAGACCGGCGCACTAAGGAGGTCGAGGCAGAAAGCGTCGCCTATACCGTCTGCCAGCGGTACGGCATTGAAACCTCTGATTATTCTTTCGGCTATATCGCCGGTTGGTCCTCCGATAAGGAGACCAAGGAGCTGAAAGGCTCGCTGGAAACCATCCGCAAAACGGCGGCTGAGATGATCACCGGCATTGATGAAAAGCTCAAAGAGCGGCTTGCCGTGAAAGAACAGGAAGCCCCTACGCCGCTGCGGGATGCGGCTATTCCGGTTTACCGGGAAGCTGCGATGTATGCCTTTGAAGCAGGTGAGCTGGATGCTTACCGTACTTCGATGCAAGCGAACATGGACTGTAAAGAGGCGATTGAGCAGACCATCAACGACTACTACGGCAACAACCGACTTGCGGCGGAGTCCGCCGTTAAGAGCATCCTTGAGAAATTCTCGCCTGAGCGCGTCGCCTATGTCCTCGCGCAAACCATCCAGCAGAAAGACCATGATGGGCGCATTTCCCCGGACTGCAAGGAATGGGCAAAGGGCATGGATGGCAGCCCGGATCATGCTGCTCATCTCATCATTGACAGCGTAAATCCGGGGCTTGTCAGCCTTTTCACCGAAGAGTTTGTCCGGCAGACTGCCATCAGTAGAACGCAGGAACAGGCACCGGCTGAACAGAGCAAACCGGCTGTGCCGGAGAAGGCTCCCGAAGCTCCGGCTCCCAAAGAGCCGGAACAGGCGGCACCGGTGAAGCATCGCCTCACACCGGAGGAAAAGAAAATCAAGGAAGCTGTCATGGACACGCTCAAAGCGCAGATCGCCGGTCGCAACGACGGGATGCTGGCTACCTACCGTTCGTCCAATCAGTCCTTCAAGGTGATGATGGAGTACAAGGTCAGGATTGAGGGCAACACCGTTACCCGGGACGGCGAGCCGATGTTCGCCATTCACCGCCGCCATTCTGCCAAGAAGGTGCAAGGCTGCTATCGAGAGCTGACACCGACGCTTGAATATATCGGCAAAGAGAAGACTCAGGAAGCAGCGCGTGAAAAGCCTTCTATCCGGGAACATCTCCGTGCTGCGGCAAAGAGCCAGCCTGAGCGGAAAACGCCGGTCAAGCAGAAGTCCCACGATGTCGGTTTGGAGTGATGGCTATGAAGTTTGAAAACATCGATCTTGTGGATGCCCTTCGCCGGATTATGGACATCCATACCCAGAACTACAAAGAGGATTTTGAGCTGGACGCCGGGTTGCTTCACAGCCTTGCCGGTTCCCAATCCCCCGAGGACAAGCACCTTCTCTGGATGTCCCGTCCGAACGGCACTTACCTCCTGCCTGAGCGTGAAGTCTATGTGGAGGATTCCTACGAAAACAAAGTGTGGGAATTTTACCATGAGCAAACCCGCGATCCCATCCTTGCCTATGCAGTCGAGATCAAGGGCGTAGAGGGCGATACCGTCAGAGGCAACCTCATTGAGCTGGACTATGCCGCCCATGTGGAGCGGATGCAAAAGCTCACCGTTCCGATTGAGACAGTGGCAGTCACTTTTAAGGACGATGCCACCTTTTATCTGCCTTTCCGCAGCTACCGGCGCGAAGCGATCCCGCTGGAAGAAAAGCATGGCGAGGTCGTGTCGGTGAGCTATCTGCCTGAGAATGCGGTTGAGCTTGACATGATTCTCCGCCGTGAGCGCTTCAAAACGAGCTACCATGCGAAAACCGGCAGTATTGAGGATCACATCCACAAGCTTGCCGTTCAGCATGGCGTGACCGAAAAGCTGGGCATATTGCCCCTTGAAGCGCAGACCGCCTATAATGCCGTCAAGGAAGCCTATCCCGAAGCGATTGTCTGCTTTGCCCAGAACGGCTACTTCGAGATTTACGGCGAAGATGCGAAGAAGGCAGCGCCCGCGCTCGGCACAAAGCTCCTGATGAAAGAGTTAGAAGGCGGCGGACAGGTTGCCGTGACCGGCTTTCGGGAAGATCAGTGGGTTGCCAAGGCTAAGGCGCTGTGGGTGCAAGGCAATGATGTCCTTGTCACGCAGCCCGGTGAAGACGGCAGACAGGAAACCGTCAAGCATCTTCTCGCTGAGGATTACATCCCTGTCGGCACGGTGATGGATATGGACGGCAAAACTGTCCGCGTTGACAAGGTGGACTTTCAAAACGAAGAGGTCAGTCTGACAGACATCACGGACAGGAAAAATCCCGTTCCATTCAGTGAACGGCTGTCTATTGTCCGTTCCTATGTGGAGGACGCCCCGGCAGAAAGCCTATGGAAAGCAATGGATCGCAGAGAGCATACCTCCCAGAAGAAACCCTCTGTCCTCGCAAAGCTCAAAGAACACGCCCAGACTGCGCCGGACAAAGGCGCTAAAAAGCCTGAGCATACAAAGAAACCGAAATCAAAGGAAATGGAGATGTGATTATGTTTTTTACCGTGGAAGAGACGAATCTGATGTGCTGCTTCGACACTTCCAGCCGCAAGAGGCTGATTGCTGAAATGAAGTCGCTGCCCATCGACGAGCTGGACGATGAGATGGCGGAGCTGCTTTTCCATACCGTTCGGAAGCTTGAGGGCATCACTGACGAGGCGTTTGCCCAGCTCTACATCGCGCCGGACAGTATGATTGACGATTGAAAGGAGGATGCCTATGCCCGTGTTGGATGGCAGTTTTGAAGCTTTCGTGACCAATCTTGGCAAGTACAACGAAGGCGAGCTTGTCGGTGAATGGGTGCATTTCCCGACCACCGAAGAAGAAATGAAGAAGGTCTTCGAGCGGATCGGCATCGGCTCGAAGGACGAGTTCGGTCAGGTTTATGAGGAATGGTTTATCACGGATTATGACTGCTCCATTCATGGAGTCAGCAATCTCCTTGGCGAATACGAAAACCTCGATAAGATTAACTACCTCGCCGCCCGACTGGATGAGATGTCCCACTCTGAGCTTGAGCATTTCGTGGCGATCATGGATAGCGGCTGCGATGAAGTAAACGACCTCGACGATCTGATCAACCTGACCTACAATCTCGACAACTATGATTTTATCCCCGACATCAAGGACTATGACGATCTCGGCCGTTACTACTTCTTTGAGGGTGGCTACAACATTGACAACAAGTTCGGCAGCTTTGTGGATTACATCGACTTTGAGCGGTACGGTGAAGACTGCGCAATCAATGAAGGCGGCACGCTGACCGACGCCGGGTACATCCGTCCTACCGGCGATAGCTGGAACCGCTATTTTGACGGTACGCTTGAGGATATTCCCGATGAGTACCGTGTCACCGGAAGCGGCGAGGAATTGGAGCCGCCAAGCACGATCACTGTGCTGGTGGTTGAGCCGGACAAGAAGCCCTATGTGAAAGAAATCCCTTCCAGCCTTGAGTCCTTACAGCATGAGGTTGGCGGGGACATTGAGGCGGTCTATCCCTTTGAAGAGCCGGTTGCCATTGTCTGCAACGAAGAAGGCAAGATGAACGGGCTGCCTCTCAACCGCGCTCTGCGGGATGACAGCGGTGAAATCTATGACATTGTTGCCGGCACTTTCCTCATCACGGGGCTGACGGATGACAGCTTCGGCTCGCTTTCGCCGGATCTGTTGCGGCAGTTTATGACTGAGTTCAAAATGCCGGAGCAGTTTGCCAAAATCGGAGACAGGATCGTGGCAATCCCGATGATTTCCGAAGAACAGCAGAAACAGACTGTTCTTGAAGAGAAAAGCTCCATTGTCAATGAGAACACTTTCGGTATGGCGGTGGATGGCCATATCGGCACATGGCACACGATTGACCACAAAGAGATTGATGGTCACACCTTCTGGCTCATGGAGCATGATACCTTTGGGGACGATGCCTCCTGCATCATTGTCGATGAGCGCGGCGAGCTGGTGCTGTCCCATATCTATGACGGTTTCGACGAGACCGCAGTCAATCTGCTCCGTCAGGAGGTCATGCCGGTCGAGAAGATGCCGGATGACAGCATCAGCATCGAGGATATGAAGCAGTACGGCTACAAATGGGGCGGGATGCTGCCCATGCGGGAAGAGGCTGCGGCTGAGGTCATGAAGTCGTGCCAGATTTACCGGCTGTACGGCGACGATACCGAGGGGCTGGTTCTGGACGCCAAGGAGATCAAGGAACACGCCGCCAAAGGCGGTATCTTCGGTGTGGAGAAAGCGGATTGGGTAGCCGAGCTGGAAAAGCAGAATCCGCTCAAAGCAGCTGAAATGTCGCTTGAGGATGACTATGGCATGATTGACGGGATCATCAATAACGGTCCGAAGGAAGACAAAGCGAGCGAGAAGGGCGGGAAAACTTCTATCATGGATCGGCTGAAATCCGCCAAAACAGCCCAGCAAACGGATAAGCCTTCTCCCCACAAGGAGAAGAAAAGCGAGCGTGAGTTATGAGCCGGAGTAAGAAATGGAAGCTCGAATGGAGTTTCTTTTTAGGCAGCGACGGACGGCGCAAATACAATGACCTGTGCCGCCGCTGCATTCATCCCTGTAAGCAGAGCTTCCGCGCTGTTATCGTCGCCTGTCCGCATTACTTTTCCAAGCGCTCTGGACAAAGCCAAAATATGTCGGGATAAAGGTTGAGAATCGCTGATTTCCTGCCCTCTGAGCAGAGATGAAGCATTGCCCCGTATGTTTTCCTGTCTAAGCTCAAAACGCCAGAAATGTCAGAATAAAGGTCGAATTTCTATCGAAAGCGAAAAGCCTCGGTCGATGCCCTTGCGGGTGTCGGCTGAGGCTCTTTTTTGCTTTTATGCTCTTAACTGTTTTGCGCTTTGTAACCCTCACCCCATGTCCACATAGCATCCAGAATTGGTTTCAGGCTTTTTCCCAAATCGGTTAGACTGTACTCCACCCTTGGCGGCACCTCTGCATACACATGGCGATTGACAAGCCCCTTTTCTTCCATATCCCTAAGCTGGGCGGTCAATACCTTTTGCGACACGCTGCCAATGGATTTCTTTAACTCCCCAAACCGCTTTGTCCCGGGCAGGAGGTCACGCAGGATTAAGACTTTCCATTTGTCCCCAATCAGCATAAGCGTTGTTTCTACCGGGCAGGCGGGCAACTCTTTGGCTTGCTGCATTGTATCCCTTCCTTTCAATAGTTTCCTTTTGGTAACTACGGCACAATAAAGTGCTTACTTTACAATCGGTGATTACGGATTTATTATAATCTTGCAAGATAAAAATTGCAATCCCCAAAACCACATTCAAAATCAGGAGGTAATTATCATGAATGAAGTCGTAAAGTTTTTGCAGGAAAATCCCGTACAGTATCTCGCTACCGTAGGCCGTGACGGCAAGGCCAAGTGCCGCCCCTTCATGTTTGCCGGTGAGATGGACGGCAAGCTGTGGTTCTGCACCAACAACACCAAGGATGTCTATAAGGATATGCAGCAGAACCCCAACATCGAAGTTTCCGTTTCCAGCCCCGCTTATGCGTGGATTCGACTGAATGGCGAGGCTGTGTTCGAGGACAACATGGCCGCCAAGGAAATGTGCATCCAGAACCCCATCGTCAAGGGGCAGTACGGCGATGCCACCAACCCCATTTTCGAGGTGTTCTATCTGAAAAACGCCCATGCCGTGATTGCTGACTTCTCCGGCAACCCCCCCAAGGAGTACGACCTGTAAACAAAACTTCCCAAATATCTTCGGGGCAAGGTGGAATCCCTGACCGGCAGTGACAGTCTGCGAACTGCGAAAGCAGCCGAAACGGTGTAATCCCGTTACCGACGGTAAAAGTCCGGATGAGAGAGGATATGACAAGAGCAGCCCCGCAAGTCAGGCTTTGCGGGGCTTGTTCTTAATCCAAATCATATCTCGATAGGAGAATCATGAAAACCGTAACAATCCAAAAGAAATCATCAATCCAGAATGTACGGATGCTCACCATGACCGCCGTGCTTTCCGCCATCGCCTTTGTGCTTGCCTTTTTTGAATTTCCTGTTCCGCTATCGCCATCGTTTGCACGCATGGATTTGTCGGACTTGCCCGCGCTGATCGGAGCTTTTGCCTATGGCCCGGCAGCGGGAATCCTGATTGAACTTGTAAAAAACGCCTTGCAACTGTTCACTTCCTCGACCGGCGGTATCGGGGAGCTTGCCAATTTTATCATGGGAAGCAGTTTTGTTGCAGCTGCCGGGCTTATCTATAAATTCCACAAGACGAAGAAAACGGCGATGCTCGCCTGCCTGATTGCCAGCGTCGTGATGGGAATTGTAGCTGCCATCGTCAACTACTTTATTCTTCTTCCCGTATTTGAGGCGTTTATGCCGCTCGACCAACTGATTGCCTCATTTGGCGAGTTTATCCCGTTCATCAAAACCAAATTGGATGTTGTGCTGTTCAATGCCTTCCCATTTAATTTGCTGAAAGGAATTGGAATTAGCATTGTCACTATGCTGCTTTACAAACGGCTCACTCCCATCTTGAAGGGCAGACAGAATTAGGAGGTTCCTTATGCAGACGAAAGATTATTTGCAATATATCGTTGAGAAAATCCACTCCACCGTATTTGCCACCGTGGACGGTGAGGGGCGACCCGTCACCTGTGCCATCGACATCATGGATTATGATGACAGCGGCTTTTATTTCCTGACCGCCAAAGGCAAGAACTTTTATGACCGGCTGAAAGGCAATGAGAACATCGCCTTTACCGCTATGAAGGGTGAAGATACCCTGTCCTGCGTGGCGGTATCGGTGCAGGGCAAGGCGAAAGAAATCGGGCCGGAGAAACTTCCCGACCTGTTCCGCAAAAATCCCTATATGGAGAAGATTTATCCCGATGTGCGCTCCCGCAGCGCCCTCACCGTATTCAAAGTTTACGAGGGGACGGGCGAATGGTTTGACCTTTCCAAGCAGCCAATCGAACGCGCCAGCTTTTCTTTTGGCGGGGCGCAGGCAAAGAAAACAGGTTACTTTGTAACGGATAAATGTATCGGTTGCAAGCTGTGCTATTCCAAATGCCCGCAGAAGTGCATTGACATTTCGACAAAACCCGTAGTCATACAGCAGGAACACTGCCTGCATTGTGGGAACTGCTATGAAACCTGCCCCGCAAGAGCGATTGAACGGAGGTAGGACAATGACACAGAACGAGAGATTGGACTATCTGCTCCGCTGCTTGCTGGCAGAGCGCAAAGAATATGCCGACATCCGTGTGCCGGATGAACCTTCAGAAAAACGAAGGCTTCTGCGGAGCCTGATGAATGTTCGCCCGCCGGTCCCGGCCAACATGGAGTTTTTAGCTGTACAAGACGCATATTTGCAAGAGCGACTTGCAGAGCGTGGTGTCACAAGGCGTCAAGACATGAGATCGGCGCAGCCCGGACTTTATCTCTGGCAGGGCGACATCACAACGCTGGCTGTCGATGCCATTGTCAATGCGGCAAACAGCCAGATGCTGGGGTGTTTCGTACCCAGCCACGGTTGCATCGACAATGCCATCCACACCTATGCAGGGGTGCAACTCCGTTTGGAATGCGCCCGTGTCATGTCCGCGCAGAAAGAAGAAGAACCCACCGGCGGCGCAAAAATCACAAAAGCCTATAACCTACCTTGCCATTATGTACTGCACACCGTAGGCCCTATTGTATATGGCAGAGTTACCAAAACAGATCGGGAGCTATTAGCAAGCTGCTACCGTTCCTGTTTGGATTTGGCGGCAGAAAACGGCCTGCACAGCGTAGCCTTCTGCTGCATCTCCACCGGCGAATTTCATTTCCCGAACGAACTCGCCGCGCAGATCGCCATCCAGACGGTCACGGATTGGCAAAAACAAAACGCAAATCAGATGGAGGTGATCTTCAATGTTTTTAAGGACAGCGACTACAAAATCTATGAACGCCTGTTACGATAAAAAATCCCCCCTGAAACAGGAGCTTGAAACGGCGGACGCAGTGGTGATCGGAGCGGGAGCCGGACTTTCCACCTCTGCCGGGTTCACCTATACGGGCGAACGCTTCCAGAGGTATTTTGCAGATTTTATCGCCAAGTATGGTTTCCGCGATATGTACTCAGGCGGGTTCTACCCGTTTGACAGCTTTGAAGAGCATTGGGCGTATTGGAGCCGGTATATCTTTATCAACCGCTATATGGATGCGCCGAAGCCGGTGTACAGTGACCTGTTCCAGCTCGTGCAGGAGAAAGACTATTTTGTCCTCACAACCAATGTAGATCACCAATTTCAGAAGGCCGGATTTGACAAGCACCGCCTGTTCTATACGCAGGGCGACTACGGCCTGTGGCAATGTTCCAAGCCGTGCCACCAGAAGACCTACGACAATGAGGAAACCATTCGTATGATGGTGGAAGCTCAGGGATTCAACATCACGGAGCAAGGGCTGACGCTCCCGGATGGCGTTTCTCCCGCCATGACGGTCCCCACCAAATTGGTGCCACACTGCCCCGTTTGTGGCAAGCCTATGTCCATGAACCTGCGGGCGGACGAAACCTTTGTGGAGGATGAGGGTTGGCATCAGGCCGCTGTACGATATGAAGATTTCCTTCGCCGCCATACAGGAGCGCATATCCTGTATCTGGAACTTGGGGTTGGCGGGAATACACCTGTAATAATTAAGTACCCTTTCTGGCGAATGACCTATCAGAATCCCAAGGCTGTGTATGCCTGTGTGAATCTATCAGAGGCGTACTGCCCGAAGGAAATACAAAAGCGATCAATCTGCATTGATGGCGATATTGGCAAAGCGCTTAACTCACTTCAAAGCTAACTAAGTATAAGGAAAAAATGTCGTGGTAAAGGTTGAAAATCGTTGATTTCCTGCCTTCTGAGCAGAGATGACGCATTGCCCCGTATGTTTTCCTGTCTAAGCGCCAAACGCCTGAGATGTCAGAATAAAGGTCGATTTTCTATCAAAAGCGAAGAGCCTCGGTCGATGCCCTTGCGGGTGTCGGCTGAGGCTCTTTTTTTGTGATTCTTTCACGAATTTTGCCAGAACTATGTCGCTGATACATTGAGAGTGGATTAGCGTTTCTGTATAACTGTGCCGCTTGTCCATATAATTACTATGAACGATACAGAAAAGGGCATGGTAGTTGTCATGATAGATAAGCGAATAGGCAAGCGGATCAAGCAGTGCCGCGAACGCCTCGGTCTTACGCAGGAAGAGTTTGCCGAAAAGACCGGATTCACTGCAAACTATATTTCAACATTAGAACGGGGCGCATCTTTTCCCCGTTGTGAAAATTTGATATTGTTGCTTAACGCTCTTGAGGTATCTGCGGATGCCATCTTCTGTGATGTACTCGACCACACGACAGAGTATAAGGCAACACAGCTCTCGAATGAATTGGGCACACTTTCGGTTGATGCTCAAAATCGCATTCTCCAAATAGTTGAACTCCTGATCCGTCAAGAAAAAGAGAATGAAAAATAACATTCGTCATTGAACTGCGCTTATTCGGCGCAGTTTTTTCTTTTACCGCGTATTTCGACTGACTTCTGCACCTCTTCATGCTATACTATGTATAAGCGAATTAGAATAACGCTAAAATACATAGTTGGAGAGATGAGATATGAAGACAAAGAAATGTGCATTTACCGGCCACAGACCCCAGAGCCTCCCGTTTGGATTCAATGAGGCAGACGAAAGATGTATTGCACTCAAGCAAAAGCTCAGAGATGAAATAATCAGGCAGATTGAAGAGAATGGTGTTACGCACTTTATCACCGGTATGGCAATCGGCGTTGATATGTTTGCGGCTGAGATCGTCCTTGGCTTGAAATCGGCTTATAATGGCATTACGCTTGAGTGTGCCATCCCTTGCGAAACGCAAGCCGAGAAATGGAGCGAGGCACTCAGGGATCGGTACTTTGATATAGCCGCCAAATGCGACAAAGAAACGCTCTTGCAGCAGCGTTATACGCCGGATTGTATGCACAAGCGCAATCGTTATATGGTGGACCAGGCAGATTACATTATTGCGGTATGGAACGGGAAACCGAGTGGCACAGGGAAAACCGTACAGTATGCGCAACAGCAGGGTAAGCCGGTGCGTGTCATCAATCCCATAACGCTTGTGGTAGAAAACATATAATCTGGTTATTTGCCAGCAATGAATTGAATAAGCCGCAGTTCCCATTGTGGGGACTGCGGCTTATTCATTATTCTGAGATCAATTTTTCCCTATATGGGATGTCGAAAAGAATCCGGTGGTAGTCGAGAAGGCGATGTTTATTAAACAGCTTTTCGGCAAGCCGAACCACTGGATGATTAAGAATCTCATCTGCAATTCCATTTTCATTAATGAACCTAGCCCATTCAAAAGTGTCTTGAACAGCTTCGGACTCAATTACTACGGGGACGATGGCCTCTGTTAGCCGCATGGCAGGATCATCTTTGTATCGTTTACCTATCTCGCTCGGCTCACAGTTTTCATATTCATCAACATCACTGGACAGTATGGAATCAATCTTCATAAAATCATCAGGGACATCTCGTGTTAAGGTAAGCGCAATATCGCCCTTCCCGTCAGGTACGGTAATGTATTCGGCTATTTCAAGCTCGTAAGGCATCCCACCGATTTCCGATGTCAGAGTAAACATCTGGCACAAATAAGCAGAGGTTTCATCCACCTTGTCTTCATTCATGAAACACAGCGGATTGTATTCTACGCATTCCCATTTGACTTTTCCCAATTCGGTCAGCTTGGCAATCCTCTCTAATGTTTTCTTTTCCTCTTCGCGCCATAATTCATCCATCATAAATTTTACACCTCCGCTTATTTTCGTTTGAACTCCAAGACCACATCGCCACTGTCGGTGATCCTCATCTGCATCGTTTTCACATATTGAGAAATGAATTGCTGTTTTTCTGCTGAACTCATTTCAATCCGTGTAGTGCGTATTGCTTCATCAAACATCTCAAATATGTTAAGCCTGACGGCATTGTCGATGTACCGATACATCTCCTTAAAGAGTGCGCCTTGCTTGATGTCTTCGGTATTCCCTGAATAGAAGTCATCTATGTAGCAGTAGAATATTCCGGCATCTGAAAGTGCATTTTTCAAGTCTGGCCCGCAGCTTTCCTGTTCGATCATGACAAGAAAACGGGCATCTTGCAGAGACGAAATCAGCCCCCAGTAGTCCGAGTCGCTTGACACAAGGATGAAGGAATCCACATTGTTTTTATAGTGTTCCTGACAGGTTCTTGAAATGAGCATCACATCAACAAGGGATTTATTTTGCTTCACTCGTTCGATCATCATGTGCTCAACAGGGATTGCGGTGAAGCTTTCCAAAATGCGCCACGCAGATGCAGCATGAACATCATCAAACAAGATGATTGAAGAAATCTTCTTTGTATATTGACGGTCAAGATTCCTCAGCGTTGCACAAAGTTTGTATGGGTCTGAATTTTCGCAATCTACCACGATGACAACTTTCTCGCTGCTTTCTATAAACTCATAGATGCTTCCCTTAACATAGCTCCCTGCGTCTGATACCTTGCTATATTCTGTGAAATAGTCATTATTCCATTGGTAAAGCAAGGTGACAAATTTCTTGTCATTATAGAGAATGTTCCCTTCTTCTTTAGGAGTCCAGTTGATGTAAACCTGATACGGATAGAAAAGCAAATGCGAGTAGTAAATATCCGCAGCGGCCTTTGTCCCATCCTCTGTTAGACCATTGGGCATCACAAAAAGATTTTTTACATATTGCCAATTTAGCCAAAGAGGAAATAGCTTTTTGCAGTTGTTAATTCTATCAGCTATCAACTTGTTGATCTCAATAACATGATGGCAAAGTTTTTTGCTGCTCTTTCGGACAAAATTGACTCCATCAGCACTGAGCTGTGTCATGCTGTCTGGCGGAATGTACTCAGGGAGATTGTAAATTGAAGTATAGTCAAACCGCATCTTTTCATTGATGTGTTTGAAATTCCGCTCTATGGCCGTTCGGATAATGCAAAGGTGGCGGATTATCCGAGCCGCCTTGTCCTGTTCAAGCCGTTCATAAACTTCCATTTTAGGCGGCTCGTGCTCATTCTCAAAAATCCGCTTTGGCACACCAATCAAATAGGCAATCTTAGATACAATCTCATAGGTGCTGTCTTTATACCTGATTATATCTGCTTCGGGGACTTGATTATTGACGATTTCAGTATCGCTGCCATCTGCAATCGTGATAATGCGCTCATCTTCATCCAGCTCTGTTGTTTCGCGGACATCCATATTATGTTCCTTTCGAGGCATAGCGTTGATAACGAACAGTAGACGATGAATGGTCATACAGTCATTACATTATCCGTCCACATTTCGCATTGGCTCATCACGGTCTGAACTGCGTCATCCATGCCCTCTGGCGGATACTTGTGTTTTTTGAGAAGGCGCTTGACCAACCGGCGCATACCAGCTCTGGCGCTTTCTTTCTTCTGCCAGTCTATTGTCCGATTCTTACGGAGCAGATCGGTCAGCTCTTTTGTAATGGCAATCAGTTCGTCATGCTCGTAGAAGTCTTTGATCGCTTGGGGCTTGGTCAAGGCATCGTAAAATGCAAGCTCGTCAGCGGTCAATCCCAGCTTTTCGCCCTCTGCGTTTGCATCGGCAATTTCTTTGGCAAGCTTCAAAAGCTCCTGAATGACTTCCTCATTGGTCAGCATCCCGTTCAGGTATCGGTTCATTGCACCCTGAATAAGTTCAGAAAACTTCTCCGATTTGACAATATTGGTTCGCCGGTAAACCGACACCTGTTCGGCAATCAGCTTTTTCAAGAGTTCAACAGCAAGGTTTTTTTCCTTCATGTTGGCAATCTCTTCAAGGAACTTCGGATCGAACAGCGAAAACTCCGCCTTCACATCCGAGAAGAGGTTGATTACGCCCTCACTCTTGATACTGTGTTTCAGCAACTCATTGATCCGCTCGTTTACTTCCGGCAGCGTAAACTTCTTACCCGTACCGCCGGACAGAAGCCGGACAATCATCGTTCGGACAGATTCAAAGAAGGCTGCTTCAAAGCGTGTCTTTTCATCTACCAAGCTACCGCACAGCGAAAGTGCCTGTTTGAGAAGCAAAGCCTCCTTGATGTAGATGTTTTGCGTCTTCTCATTGTCGGGAAGGTCTTGCTCTGCAACGCTTTTGCCGAGGATGTAGTTTACACCTCCGGTAATCGCCTTCGCCTTATCAAGGTCAGTTCCAGTCATGAACTTATCGTAGATATAACCGTAGAATAGGTCGCGGCACACGGACAGTTTCTCAAGGAATTTCGGATATGCAGCCTTGCTGACATCCGTGTCACCGTAGTTCTTCTTGTCCCGCGCCGTATAGTCATTCATAGCCTGTTTCAGCGCAGCAGCGATGCCCACATAGTCAACAACCAAGCCACCTTCCTTATCCTTGAAAACGCGGTTGACACGAGCGATAGCCTGCATGAGGTTGTGACCGGCCATCGGCTTATAGACATACATTGTGGCAAGGGAAGGAACATCAAAGCCGGTCAACCACATATCCACAACGATAGCGATTTTAAGCGGCGAGTCGTTGTCTTTGAACTTTCTCGCCATATCTTCTTTATGAGCCTTATTGCCGATCACTTCACGCCACTCTTCGGGGTCGTTGTTGCCCTGCGTCATGACAACTGCGACCTTTTCCGTCCAAGCAGGACGCAGTTCCAAAATCCGCTTGTATATCTTCATGGCGATGGGGCGGGAGTAGGCAACAATCATCGCCTTTCCGGTCAGAATATTGGCGCGATAGTTTTCATAATGGTCGAGAATATCGTCTACCAGAGAACGGATCGTCTGGTCGGCCCCCAAAATTGCCTCCATCTGGCCAAGTTCCTTTTTGCTCTTTTCGATAACATAAGGATCGGCATTCTCTGCCATCAGGTCATACTCATCGTCAATAAGATGCAGCGTCTTTTCATCAAGCTTGAGATGGATGACACGGCTTTCATAGTAAACCGGTCTGGTCGCTCCGTCCTCAACTGCCTGAGTCATATCGTAAATGTCGATATAATCACCGAACACCTCACGGGTGCTCCGATCTTTAGAAGAGATGGGAGTACCAGTGAAGCCAATGTATGTAGCGTTCGGAAGACTATCACGAATAATCCGGGCAGTGCCGATAATTGTCTTTGCTTCGACCTCGCCGTCTTCCTTCTGGCGCACTACAACTTTCTCTGTTAATCCGTATTGACTGCGGTGCGCCTCATCCGCCATGACGATGATATTCCGACGCTCAGAAAGAGGCTCACCGCTTTCCTCAAACTTCTGCATGGTAGTGAAGATGATGCCGTTAGCCTGACGGTTTGCAAGCAGCTCTTTCAAGTGGGTTCGGCTTTGAGCGTGTTGCGGCGTTTGGCGTAAGAAATCCTTGCAGCGGGCAAACTGGCCGTAGAGCTGGTCATCCAAGTCGTTTCGGTCTGTGATCACAACGATTGTCGGGCTTTCCAATGCCTCTTGCAGATAGTGGGCATAGAACACCATAGACAGCGATTTCCCGCTGCCCTGCGTGTGCCAGAACACACCGCCTTTGCCATCTGTGACGGTTGCCTTTTGAGTGGAAGCAATCGCCTTCTTGACGGCAAAATACTGATGGTAGGCGGCAAGCACTTTGAATGTTTTCTCGCCGTCCACATTGAAGCAGATAAAGTTTTTCAGGATGTCGAGGAATCGGTTCTTCTCAAACAGTCCCTCAAAGAAGGTGTCAAAGGCTGCGTACTGTGTGTTCTCGTAGCTGCCGTCCGTTGTTTTCCACTCCATGAAGCGGTCTTCACCGGAGGTGATGGTTCCGGCCTTTGAGGTGGTCATGTCGCTCATGACACAAACCTCATTGTAAATAAACATGGAGGGGATCTCGTACATATAATTGCGGAGCTGGCGATATGCGTCGGAAGCATCTGTCTCTTCGCGGGAGGGAGATTTCAGCTCCACTACGACAAGGGGAAGACCATTTATGAAGAGGATGACATCAGGGCGTTTTTCGGAATTTTCGATGAAAGTCCACTGGTTGGCAACGGTAAAGTCGTTATTGGCAGGATTTTTGAAATCAACAAGGTAGACGAGGGTGGAGCGTTCCTCGCCATTTACAAAGTATTTTACAGAGATACCGTTTTGCAGATAGTCGGTAAAGGTCATGTTCTTTTGCAGCAGTGAGCCGGACTCAAAGTTCTTGAGCTTGTAAATGGCCTCATTGATAGCATCCAGAGGCAAGCCCTTATTGATGCGCTGCAAGGCGGGCAACAGGACATCCTCGTAGAGCGGAGAGTGATAATCACGCTCTACATCCGGTCCGTAGACATAGGTGTAGCCAAGCCCTTCGTTGAGTAATTGGAGAACTGCATTCTCGTAATTTGATTCGGTATAATATCCTGCCATCTTTATCTCTCCCTAAAGCCCTAAACTTTTCATTTTTGCCATTTCTTGATCCCAATCAATTATTGTGAAATTGAAGAAATCAAACTTAGCCTTGTTCTCTTCATAATAGGCAGAAGCGTTCGCTCCGATGATCAGGCACAGTCTGCGGATATTTACCCTGTATGTACGAATTTTCCCGTTCCAAATCCCTGATGCGTCAGAGTAAATATCAAATTCGTTCTTTGACTCCATAACAAGAGCGAACTTGTCAATCTTATTTTCTTCCTCTTTTATCTTTTCAGGTTCAATATTGGGTGTGCCTTGGTGGAGGAAGGAATTTCTTAAAGAATATACCACTTCACCACTTAGATACGGCATTTTCGTATCATCAGGCCAGCCATCTGGTACAGGGGGAATCTCATATTTTCCTACAAACTCATCATACCATGCCTTATATCTTTCTCCTACCTTCAAATCAGGGTATTCCGCCTTTCCGCAAATATCCGGTAGCATAAGCGCAATGGAAAGTGCAGCGAGATAGCAGTTTGCAGAAAGCGCATTGTTCATATCGTCAATAAGTCTTTGAAGCATACTACCTCCCATAAACGATAATTTATACGCACAAGCAAAGGCAATCTTCGAGCAGCAATTCATCGACCTTGAAACCATTCCTGACGGCTGGAAAAAAGGCAATCTTTTGGATATTGCCAACTATTTGAATGGACTTGCGATGCAGAAGTACCGTCCTAATGAAGACGAAGTTGGCCTTCCCGTGTTGAAGATTAAGGAACTACGGCAAGGCTCTTGCGATAACAGTAGTGAGCTATGCTCTCCAAACATCAAGCCAGAATATATCATACACGATGGAGATGTCATATTTTCTTGGTCTGGTAGTTTGCTTGTTGATATTTGGTGCGGAGGAACTTGTGGCTTAAATCAGCATCTTTTCAAAGTGACATCTAACACTTATGATAAATGGTTCTATTATTTGTGGACGGCACATCACCTTGAGCGATTCATTGCTATTGCTGCTGATAAGGCAACGACAATGGGACACATAAAGCGCGGGGAGCTTGCCAAAGCCGAGGTTCTTATCCCGTCCGATGAGGATTATAAATCAATCAATTCCCTGATGAATCCGATATTCAATCTGATTGTTGCAAAGCAGATTGAAGCTCGCAAACTTGCCGAACTCAGAGATGAACTTCTTCCAAAACTGATGTCGGGTGAAATTGATGTTTCGGAGGTGTCATTATGAGCAATAAGCAACTAAGAATACCTTTTAACTCGCCTCTGCATCCACAGGACACAGAAGTTTCAACCTATGGGTGCCGCCAAAACAACCCTGGTATTTGCGGTAATAACGGAATGCCGGGAGTATGCGCCTTTGCATCGGATGATTGCATCTGCAAAAAACCATCTCGCGCATGGAAAAAGCAGTTCCAAAAGCTCAAAGAATCAAGCCACTAAATTATCGTTTACCTTTTGATTGCACTCAATCTTGTAATTTATAGCCTCAATGACACTCGCTATCCGTCTTTGCTCAGTATAACTTGGGAGTTGTATTCGTATCTTTCTAAAGTTTTTCAATGGCTGTGACAGAGCAGGAACGCCAGTTTGATTTGCAAAAGACAATATTTTACCTTGTCCCTCGTTTGTGTGAAAGTAAAACACAAGATAGGGTACATATACGCGAGATGAATCAAATGAAACACGAAATTGCCGTTGCGAGCAAAGATATTCTTCAAACATAGAATCATCTGGAATATACGCAATCTGTCCTAAAGTACCGCTTATGGTTATGATCACATCACCTCGACGGGCAATCGATCTGCTGAGGGATCGTGCCTTTTCCTCAGTAACGAATTTCGTCAAGTTATCCGTGACTTTGAAACCTTTAAGGTTTGCTCCATCAATAATGGGAAAACCATAAGGGACAAAGCAGCTTACTTTTAAGTTTGATCCGAACGGACCGGCTGCAATATCGGTAATCACCGATGACAGTTCTATCTCATTAAACATCATGCTCACCATCCTAACCAATGTACTTTCTATGTGCCAGCTTCACATTTTGTTGCTTCACCATTGCGTAGTGCATGGTCGTATCGATCTTTTGATGTCCTAAGAGCTGCTGGACTTGCTCTATGGGCATTCCCTTGTCTATGGCTGAAGTCGCCAGAGTTCGCCGGAACTTGTGTGGGTGTACTTTGGGCAAACTCAAGCGTTTTCCCAGCTCCCGAAGCCGTGTCTCCACGCCGCCGATCATCAGCCGGTCGTGTGGAGCTTTCAGCGAGACAAACAGTGCAGGGTTCGCATCCGTGCGCTCGTTGAGGTAGTTCTGCAAATGGATTTTTGTCCTTGCATCGAAGTAGACAAGGCGCTCCTTGTTGCCCTTACCGATTACAACACATTCCCGCTCGATGAAGTCGATGTCCTCCCGGTTCAGCATGACCATCTCTCCAACACGCATCCCAGAGGAAGCGAGTAGGTCAATGATTGCTAAATCCCTTGTAGTCGTGCAGCTATCCCGTATCAGCTCTAATGCCTCATCCGTGTAGGTGTCTTTGACCACCTTTGCCGTCTTTACCTTGTGAATCCGTCGCACAGGACTCTTTAAGATAAAGTCCTCGTCTTCAAGCCATGAAAAGAAGCTGGATAGTATGCGCCGGATGTTATCAATCGTCACCTTGCTGGACCTGCGATGCGTCTGGTAGGTGGTCAGGTATTTGCGAAGATCATCCGTTGTTACCTGATTAGCCTTTTTAGCGATGGCAGCCAACATAAATTCAATCGTCTTTCGGTAATACTTCAAGGTTTTCTCGGAACAGCCTTCAATGCGCTTGGCAGTAATGAACGCTTCGACGGCATCCCGTTCATCCTGTTTTGGGGTGGTATCTTCATAACTTATGCACACGCCTCGTAGCGTCTCAGACAAAGCATCACCCAACTGCAATAGTTGTTCATTGTTGAGATACGGCAGCATTTTACGCTGTATCTCTTGGATAAGTTGTTCTTTCATCGTCGTTCTCCTTTGTATTTAAGAGAACGATGAACAGTGGCAGTTCCTTTGAAGTGACTCTCGCCACTGATGAGAGTTAATAAGGCGGTAAACGATAATTTAGTGGCTTAGAGCTGGATGTCAGAGACATCAATCTCGCCGGACATCAGCTTGGGCAAGAGTGCATCTCTTGTTGCGGATAGCCTCTTGTTCTCGGCCTTATTTGAATGGATTTTTGCGAGAACCGGCAAGGCAAGAGCGTTAAACTCTTTCAGCTCTTCCTCAGATGGAAGCGCAACAGGATAGGACATGATTTGCTGCTTATCGCCCCGTGGCATCTTCGTCCCTTTTGATCCTGCAACCATGAAGGCGAAGAACTTATCCGCATATAGCGTGCTAAATAAGTAAGCCGCATACTTTGACTGAACAGGTGTGAAGCAAAGAACATCGGTTGAGCAGCCGCACTCGTCGTTGCAGTAAACAATCTTCTTAAAGTAAGGACGAATATTGGAAATCAAAGTATCGCCATTATGACAAGCGGTAGTCTGCGGTGTTGTTGGAAGGCTTGCGGCCTCAGTTGCACCAGCTTTCCCCGGAAGCATATTCTCCGTTGAGAAGTAAGTGCTGGTATTCAATTCGGAAACCGCCACTCTGTCTTTGGAATAAAAGCATATATCCAATAGCTTTCCTTGCTCGCCTGCTGCGCTGACATCACCAAACCGCTCTTGATATACTGTTTGCAGGAGTTCAGCTAAATTATCGTTTATCTCAGCGTTTGTTGTTATCCTCGTCTGCAAAGAGCCGATAAGCTTAACTACTTTCTTCTGTGTTTCAAGATCGGGTATTTCTATCTCGATCTTTTGAAAAGTTGAAGAAGGACGAGCCAAGGCAGGAACGCCTACTTGCGAAGCATTGCTAAGAAGTTTATGCTGTCCAATCGGTGTATGAAAGTAGTACACAAAATACTCCGGCAAAACTTTCTTATTACACTTGACGCGGAACTGAGATTGCGAGATCACATATCGATCTCTTTGCGCAGTCTGAGGAATGTAAACAATCTGTCCAAGTGTTCCCCGGTGAGTAATTACAACATCACCTTTATGTGCGTTGGCCTTTTTCAGTGAATCAGCCTTTTCTTCGGTAACATAGCGGAATGATTTTTCTGAAAGTTCAAATCCCTCAAGATTGCTGCCGTTGAGAACAGGGATGCCTTTATCAACAAAACAATCAACTTTTATATTTGAGCCAAACGGCCCCATTGCTATTTCGTCTATCAAATCAGAGATAGGGTAGGTTTTATAATTCATACCCAATCGCCCCCAATCTCTCTTTGATCTCGGCCTCAAGCTCATGGGATTTTGCAAACAGCTCGGAAAGCTCAGAGGTCAACCGACTCATCTTTTCCTCAAACGGTTCGCCGTCATCTTCCTGTTCCTCGATGCCAACATAGCGCCCCGGCGTGAGGATATAATCTTGCTTGGCAATATCCTGAGTAGTAACAACTGCGCAGAAGCCTTTTTCATCTTCAAGCGTGCCGTCAACAAATGCGTTGTATGTGTCTGCGATCCTCTGGATGTCTGCATCGGTCAGCTCACGCAGCTTTCGCGTGACCATCGTGCCGAGCTTTCTTGCGTCGATGAACAGCGTCTTGCCCTTTTGCTTTTTGTTCTTGGCGAGAAACCAGAGCGACACCGGAATCTGTGTTGTGTAGAAGAGCTGGGACGGCATAGCGACAATGCAGTCCACAAGGTCAGCGTTGATAATGTTTTTGCGGATTTCGCCTTCACCGCCGGACTGCGAAGAAAGCGAACCATTTGCAAGCACCATACCGATACGTCCATTCGGGGCGAGATGCCAGATCATGTGCTGCAACCAAGCAAAGTTGGCGTTGTTGGCCGGAGGCGTTCCGTATTGCCAGCGCACATCATCCAGCAGCTTATCTTGTCCCCAGCCGGAAAGGTTGAAGGGAGGATTCGCCATAATAAAATCCGCCTTGAGCTGCGGGTGACAGTCATTGAAGAATGTGTCCGCGCTAAATTTGCCAAGGTCAGCTTCGATGCCGCGAATGGCAAGATTCATCTGCGCCAGCTTCCATGTGGTAGGGTTGGAATCCTGCCCATACACAGAGATGTTCTTGATATTCCCGCCGTGATTTTCGATGAACTTAGAGGACTGGACAAACATACCACCAGACCCGCAGCAGGGGTCGTAGACACGGCCATTGTATGGCTGCAACACCTCGACAAGGGTGCGAACAACGCAAGATGGGGTATAGAACTCACCGGCGAGCTTACCTTCCTGTTCAGCAAATTTGGCAAGGCAATACTCATAAGTACGGCCGAGAATATCTTTGCTGTTCCCGTGGTCGATCATCTGGATATTGGTAAAGAGGTCAACGACCTCACCGAGCCGCCGCTTATCCAGCTCAGGACGGGCAAAGTTTTTGGGGAGAATGTCTTTGAGCCGCTTGTTTTCCTTCTCAATGCTCCGCATGGCCTCGTCGATGACTGTGCCGATCTCAGGCGTGTGCGCAGCGGCAGATATGACGCTCCATCTTGCGTTTTCCGGTACAAAGAAGATATTCTCCGCCGTGTATTCGTCCTTATCCTCTTCAAAGCCGTCGCCCTCAGCAACAAGCTCCTGATACTTCGCCTCGAAGCGGTCTGAGATGTATTTCAAAAAAATCAACCCGAGAACAACCGACTTGTATTCCGAAGCGTCGATGTTGCCGCGAAGGACGCAAGCTGCATCCCAAATCTGTTTTTCAAATCCAATATTGCTTGTATTCGTTTCAGCCATTGAAGCTACCTCCGTAGTCCTTTTTTACGATATATAGAATGCACAGTGCGTGGCTCACTTGTCCGTATGGATCGCTTCGCAAATGTCCCCGATGTCACAATTCAGATACTCACAGATGCGCAGCAAGACAGAAAGGGCAACCTCTTCATTCTTATTAAGCTTGCTCATGGTACCCGGCGAAAGCTCGATTTCTTTCCGAAAAACCGCCTTCGGAATCTCTCGTTCAATCAGCATTACCCATAATTTCTTGTAGCTTATCTTCATCACTGCACCTCACTCAACCGTTTATAGTGACCCTCATTTTATTATACATCGAAAGCTCCACAAACGCAATTCATCCGTCCGAAAATTCAAAATAAATTTCAAGTTCTTGGATTGCTGCACAATAATAAAAAGCCTGCGCAATGCACAGGCCAAAATAGTCAGGGACGCATCTTCCTTCCGTGCCGGTATAATGCGTAAGTGTAAAAATCGAGAGCAAGGACGATCTCATATCCATTTGTGCTTGAGAAGAAAGAAATGTCATCGGCATACTGGATCACGCTTTTCAAGAAGCCCATTGCACCGCCGCAATCGAATGAGAAAATTACCGTGACTGTCCCGGCACCTTGTCTGATTTCAGTGTCAATTTGGTAGTTCTCAGATATTTCGATGGCTTGACTGATAAATACCTTGGCGATAGGTTTCCGCTCAGGAAGCGGCACATAAACTGCGCCCTCATTGAGCTGTTTGAATATGTCTTTTGATGAATATTTATCTTTTGACGGAGCGGGTTCTTTTACTTCGGCTGGTACAGGTTCATCGGCTATCTCAGCTTCTATTTCCTCTATTGTAGGTTTATTGTATTGCCTTTTATAAATCACTTTCTGAAACATTGTATCTCCTTCCGTGTAATCGAAAGAATGGCTGACAGTCTATCAGATTATGGGCATCGTTAAGTTCACGCAAGGATCTGAGAAGTCGTTCTTTACGATTCAGTCTATGTATTATCAATTTACCACGGGAGAATAGAATAATCAATGTGATTTACTGTATTCTCTCGTTGTTTTGCGTTGTAAAATGTGAAAAGCTCACTCCCCAAAGTGAGCAGTGAGCCTTGTTGCTTATTCGAGTTCTCCGCTGCGGGATTTCTCCTGTTCCTTTGCCATCGAGGGACTGAGGAAATCATCCACATTCGCCTTCATCGTGTCAATCAGGCGAGCTTCTTTTTTCAACTTGGCGCGTTCGTCATAAAGGCGCTGCTGCTCGTCCACGAGCCGTTGCTGTTCAGCTTGCAGAGATTTCAAGCTCGGCAATTTTCCGTCGCCCTGAATGGCAAGCAAGGTGCTCTTTGCCGCCTCATAGATGACAAGCTCTGCTTCGTGTTTGGCACGGTATGCCGGTTTGTCCGCCGCCTTCATATAGGCATCATAAACCGGTTTGAGCCGCTGGTAGTTCGAGATGTTTTTGATAAGCGGCTGCACCTCACGCAGTTTGGCTTCAACATTTTTCAGCTCACTGCCGGTGCGGGCATAGGAGCTGTGAATGTCCTCGACTTTCTTTTCAAGGTCAGCATATTGCAGAAGGTTGTTCTCAGTCAGGTAGTTGAGAGTACGCGCGGCCTCTTTGAGAATGGTGAGCTTCGCTTTGTGTTCGTAACCTTTGCTGCCGATGAGCTGGATGCGCTCCTGAATGTCGCTGATGAGGGAGATACCCCGGCGAGAGGTCTGCATCTGGCGCTTGCGGTTCCCGCGCCCCTGAATGCGCTCTTTGATCCGTTCCTCGGTGTAGTTGTCTCCGATGGTCTTCGCACGGGTAAAACGCTCCTGTCCCTCAGCACGGAAGGAGATGTATTTTCCGGTCTTGATTTCATATCCAGCTTCCTGCACGAGTTTCAAAAACTCATCGTAATCCTTCGCTGTGATGATGCAGCGGTCGATGGTCTGCTTGAGCTTTTGCTTCCAGCTTGTGCCACGCTTCGCTTCGGTGTACTCCTTGTAATCCATGCCCTTGCTCTGTGAGGGTGGGATCACGGAAAGCCCATGTTCCTTACAGATTTCGTCGCTGAGTTGGCGCATTTCCCGGTAGGTTCGCCGATTGCTTCGGTAGGCATGATAGTCTACAAAGTTTACGGCATTGAAGATGATGTGATTATGGCAATGCCCCTTGTCGATGTGGGTGGCGATCACATATTCATACCTGCCTTTCAGCCATTCGTCGGCAAACTGTTTTCCGATTTCATGCGCCATCTCCGGCGTGACTTCTCCGATGTCGAAGGATTGAATCAGGTGTCGGGCAATCACCTTCGGCATCTGCATTCCTTGCTGGACAGCGAGATTTCGCGTCCACTCAAATTCCTTTGCAGCCGCGTCGCTGGCAGCACAGCCGAAAGAGGAAACATAGAGCTGATCGTCCGTCTTCGCCGGGTCGAGGATGTAGGCAAGCGCCTTGTTTACAGTTCCTCGGATTGGCTTGATTTTAGTAACTGCCATATTTCCTTTTGCCTCTCTTTCAGCTCCACAACATCATCCTCATAAAAGTTTCCCTTTGAGTTGATGCGGCGGCAAATCTGATTGATATTTGACGCTGCACGGCTGACAGCGGCGGCAAGCTTCTTCTGCTGGGTGTAGTCCACCTTGATGATGTAGCCGTCAATCGCCATCTTCCTGAGATACGCGCCCATGTTCTTTGTTCCGAGCTGCGCCATCTTTGATTTGATGATCAGATGCTCATTTTCCGATACGCAAAACTCAATGCGTATTGGCCTTGTTCTATTTGCCATAGGCAATCTGTCCTTTCGTAAAGATAGAGGGTTTGGGAGACATCCCAACAAGCATTTTGAAGAGTAAGGGCAGGGTTCCCTTACTCGAAAATCGCCGTGTGTACGGACACCGGCTGTGCTTGCTATTCTCTCAAAATCGTATTCCCGGTGCTTCTCCCCGTAAAAATCCCCTTCACTTTACAACGGACATTTTTTGAGGAAATTAGCGGTATGGACGAGAAAAAAGGCGCTCGAAAGCGCCTTCCCTCATGCTTGTGCAGCTTATTTCTTTTTCCCTTTACCGCGTTTCTCGTAGTCCTCGTCAATCCGGCGCTTCCAATCTGCGCCGAGCGGGGCGCTGCAACGGACCGCGGAGATCGCCTCACTCTGCACCTCATAGTTGAGCTGCGTCCCAGCGCTGTCAGAGTGGTAATTGACGGCTCGGTCAGCTCCGATCCCAAAATGCCGCGCTGTTTCCACCGCGTCAATGTTTGCGCCGAGGAACAGGAACTCCCAGCCGTA
>OHEL01000294.1_pt1 | contig 33856 bp, 18 predicted proteins | sample 1567251 | NCBI WGS metagenome assembly OHEL01 (sample SAMEA3879601, study PRJEB24766) | human gut metagenome | biome: human-associated habitat; feature: feces | place: USA | collected 1985/1987
TTCCTCCTTTCAACGCAAGAGTGTCAAGGAAATGTTGGATCCATTCATCCCAGAAGCCCCACTCATGCCTGCCTTCTCCTTCAGAGAACTCTACCGGACATCCCATCTTGGTTGCCACTTCTGCAAAATTTTTTGATCCTTCATAAAAAAAGTCCTGTCTGCCGCAGCAGCTATACAATCTTGGTAGTTTTTTCCCTTCTTGCAGATTCTTTCGGATCAGGTGATAAAAATCATTACTGCTTCCCCTGTACTCTTCCCTTGTCCCGAAAGCTGATGCAACATTCGGATTATTCATATCAAAAAATCCAAGGCTCTCCACCTCTCCCGCACCGCTCATTCCAGCTGCCGCTGCAAAGAAATCCGGGCGGTTCAAAGCCCACTTGAAGGTTCCGTGGGATCCCATGGAATTACCGATCACATACCTTTCTTTCGGATCATGCGTCAATGGGAATATATTCTCCACAATCTCCGGAAGCTCCTCGCTTAAGTATGTAAAATATTTTTTTCCATGTACCATATCGCAATAAAAACTGTTGCGTACTTCCGGCATCACAACTGCAAGATCACGCTCTAATGCATATTCTTCCAATCTGGTACGGCGCAGATAAAGGCTTGCATCATCACTGCCTCCATGCAGCACATAGAGCGTTTTTTTTCTCTCATATTCTTTATAATAAGTTTCTGCCCCTTTTTTCTCCGGGTCACGAAAAACCTCATAAGTCGGAAGAATCACATAGATTTCTGTGTTTTCTTTCAACACTTCTGAACGAAATGAATATTGGATCAGTGCCATTTTTCTCCTCCTGTTCTACTCTTCTTCCTTTTCAAAACACAATACATTCCAGGAAAGTGGTTTTAATGATGTTGTCAGTCTGCCATCTGCGAACAAAATATCTTCTTTTTCTTTTGGAAGAACCAAAGATGGATTGTCAAAGCTGCTCGAAGCCTCCAGATCATCCGTATACATCTCGAATTGTTTTACAAACCTGTATCCCTCAAATCCTCTGACATCCACAGTCAGAGAATACTCACTCTCCTCATTTCTATTTAACACAAACAGATTCAGTCTGCCATTCTCACGATCCCATGCCGATGCACTGTCCACATAAGGAACATTTTCTTTTCCCCTGTACTGGGATGTATCATCGATCGCATATCCCGGCATATCATAGGTCTCACATTCCACGCTTGTCTGCATGGATGTTCCCTTTGCATACTCCATCAGCTGCGACAGTGCATAATAAGATGCTGATCTCCACACATGGTCATGGTCGGAAGAACAGAGTGCTCCAAGTCCTCCTGTCATGCAAGCAATCTTCACACGGTCTGCATGTCTTAAAAATGCCATCTGAATTGAAACCATTGCCAGCATCTGCAGCATATCTCCTCCCGGATGTTTTCTGTCCGGCATCTGATCTGGATCATGAAGCACATATTTTCTGTCCGGATCAAACCGGTAGTGGGCTCTTGTCATATTGTAGACACCATAGCCCGGATGCAGCTCGGCATTTGGCCGGATCATGGCTCCGTACTCGTCAAAAGAGAGCATCATTTTTTTCGGTGAACGCCTCTTTGCTGCAATCACATCACAAAGTGCCGCCTCGGTGTCAATAAATTCCTCATAATACAGGGAACCACCCAGTAATGCCTTAATATCTCCCGGAGGCGCACTGTGATAGTGGTGCATGGACAGATAATCCACCGAATCATAGCACTGTTCGAGCACGGTCTCTTCCCATTCCGGATAGTGATCCATAAAGATGGCAGAGGATGCGCAGACAGCAGTCTCTATCGTCGGATCAATCCACTTCATCACTTTGGATGTCTCATTGGCAAGAACTCCGTAGCCTCTCGGATCCTTATCCCAGGAACCGATTTGCCACGGTCCGTCCATCTCGTTTCCAAGATACCAGACCTTCACCCCATATGGCTTCTCATGTCCGTTCTTTTTACGCAGATCTGACCACCAGCTGCCTCCCTCATGATTCGTATACTCAACAATATCCATCGCATCTCGGATTCCTCCTGTTCCGAGGTTGATCGTATACATCGGTTCTGCTTCCACTTTTTCTGCCCACTGTAAATATTCGTCATGACCAACTTCATTTGTAATATACTGATACCATGCCGGATCTAAATGTACTTTTCTCTGTTCTTTCGGTCCGATGGAATCCTTCCAGTCCCAGGCGGAAACAAAGTTTCCACCCGGGAGACGGATTGCCGGCATATCGGTACTTTTCAATGCCTCAATCACATCTTTCCGGAATCCTTGCTCATCCGCTGTCGGATGCTTCGGGTTGTACATCGTTCCATTTACCATTGTTCCAATCGGTTCCAGAAATGTTGAAAATAATCTCGGTGAGATTTCTCCTATCTCAAAGGATGGATGGACTGTAATTTTTGCTTCTTTTTCCATAGTCTTTTCTCCTTCATTTCACTGCCATACCTGTGTCTTGTCCCCGCAAACACATTTAAAATAATTTTCTTAAAAACGCATTCAGGCAATGTCTCCAGAATGTCCAGTCATGATAACCGTATCCTTCGAACACCTCAATCGGGACACCTGCCGCCAGTACTTCTTTCTCGTTCTTAACCGTCGACTCATAGCTCCATTCCTGCTTTCCACATGCAACAAAAAGCATATGAAACTGCTTTCTGAATGCTTCCGGATTCAGTAATACTTCTGTATAATCCACCTCATCGTCCCTGATCACAAGACCACCGGAAAAGATGCCTGCCCAGCCGAACAATTCCGGATAGGTAAATACGATTCTCTGCGTCTGCATGCCTCCCATGGAAAGCCCTGCTAATGCCCTGTAATCTTTGTCTGCAATAGTCCGGTATCTGCTGTCAATATACGGGACACAGCTTTCCGGAAGCTCCTGCAGAAATGCGCTCATAGAATGGTGATATTCACCATTTTCCGGGAAGGCATAGCCAGTATTCATAACTACGATCATTTCCTTCATCTGCCCTTTTGCGATCAGGTTATCCGCGATATTGGCAAGCTTTCCCTGCCAGATCCAGCCAACCTCATTCTCGCCGCCCCCATGTTGTAAATAGAGAACAGGATATCGTTTTTCCAGATGTTCCTCATAACCTGCTGGTGTGTATACATAACACAGCTTGGTTCTCCCGGTACTATTAGATTTGTAATATTCATAATGAACCGTTCCATGTGGCACCTGGCGGATTCTGTATTCTTCAAAATCCTCCTCCGGCATTTCCAGATAGTTCACAGCCTGAAAGCCGCCGTAGCCAACCGGCGCATTGCAGTCCACCGTGTTCGCGCTGTTTACTATATAGTTATAATAGTGGAATCCTTTCTCAATTCCCGTTACCTCTGCTGTCCACCAGCCATCCTCTCCTTCTTCCATAGGATAGCTTTTCATTCCCCACAGATTCAGCTCCACATCATGCGCACCGTCTGCCCGCAGATAAAATCTGGCAGTTCCAGTCTTCCCATCTGTCACCTCTGCGCCCGGATGTTCTTCCCGGTATCTGCCACACGGTCTGCCTTTCTCATCAAATGCATGAATCAGACCTTTGTGGATCGGATCAGACATTAGCATATGCTCTGCAAAAGTCTGACGGTCTAATTGCTCTTTGGATAGCTTTCTCTCTTCATAAGGAAAAACTGGTTCACTTTCATCCTCTGGCTCCTCTTTCTGGAAGACTAAGGATGCAAAGTCCCTAAAGCTCTCTCTCCACACATGCCATTCATGATAGCCCTCATAGCTTCGCTGCCCTCCGGCTGCCCCGAGCTTTTCAAACTGATCCGTATATATTTTCTGTTTTTTATCTAAATCCTTCTCCCCTTTTCCTGCCGTCATAAGAACGGTCTGCATCGGATACTCTGCAAACTGTGCAAGAATCCGTTCTGTCTCTTCATCCCTGACCCCTGAGAATACTCCCAGATGTCCGAACAGATTCTGGAATCTCGATACGATCTGGGTTGCCTGCGCCGACCCAAGGGAAAGTCCCGCCATTGCGCGGTGCATCCGTCCTTTTTTCACGCGAAAAGTATGTTCCATATATGGAATAACATCCTCTGTCAGTTCCCTTCCAAAGTCACCCGGGAAAAAGACAGCCTCCTCATCATCTCTAAACGCGTAACCGCTGCACATAACCACGATCATACCCTTGCATTTTCCTTCTGCAATGAGATTATCCATAATAAAATTCAGTTTGCCGTTCCACAGCCAGCTTGTCTCATCCTCTCCCACTCCATGCTGGATATACATAACCGGATATTTTTGATCTATATTCTCTCTGTAGGAAGGCGGCAGATAGACATAACATTTCTTTATGTGATCATTCTGTGTTGACACGTAAGAATGAATCTGCACATCCCCATGCGGTACATCCTTCAGATACCAGAAATCCTGTCCCTCCCGTGGCATTTCAAAAAAGTTATTTGCCCCGAAACATCCATAAGCAAACGGTGCATGTGGGTTCGTCACCTGTACCCCATCTACAAACCACCTGTGATAATGAAAGCCTGGAAGAATCCCCTTTACATTTTTAGAAAACAGTCCGTTTGCCTGCTTCTCCAGTGCAATTTTCTCCGTTCCAAGCGTTCCTCCAAAACCGGAAACTTCTACCGTCTCTGCTTTTGGTGCTTCCATTGTAAAGGTAACACTTCCATCCTCCTCAACCTTGGTTCCCCAGAAATCTTCCTGATAACAAATACAATCTTTGCCATCTATCTTTTTCATTTCTGCTTTTTTATAAATTGGATCAAAAAAAAGCGGATACATTGTCAGTGCCTGATTGTTTTTCATTTTCATCTCCTCCTTCTGCTCTCTTTAGCTATTTCGTTTTAGCATATTATAAAAATAATAGCGGCAATATATTTCCATATTTTTTACCGCCGCTGTTATTTTGTATTGTTATTTATAATTTTCTTCCTGTTCCAGACCGCTGCTTTCCCGAATCTGATAAATTGGCAGCAGCTCCCTCCGGATTGGAATATCCATCCGGCTCTCTCCTGCCAGAATTAAAATATCTAATGCACTCTTTGCCATTTCCTGTGACGGAATATCCACAGAAGACAATGCTGGTCTATTATACCGGAGTAGTGGAGAGTTCTCAAAAAATATAATCCTCAGATCTTTCGGGACACAGATTCCGACATCCCTGCAATATGCCATTATCCCTGTAGCAAGCCTGCAGTCGGCTACAAGCCACGCGGTCGGAAGTTCCATATCTGAAAGCATCTGTTTCGCTGTCTGATATCCAATCTCATAGGAACTCTTCTCAATCCTTGGATTCCATTCTTCCTTCGCCACAACATCATGACTCCTGCACCCAAACAGGAAACCTGCCTCCATCAGTCTCTCTGCTCTTCCTGTTTTCTCAAATCCCAAAAAGGCGGCAGATTTCACTCCGGAAAGGTTCATACATGCCGCACATTCTTCACCTGTCCGGTAGCTGTCCATCAGCACACTGTGATAGATCTGGCTGTCACGTCCGATAAACACAATCGGAATCGTGATCTCCCTCTCTTCCAGCGCCTTCTGCTCTTCCTCGTTAAGTCCACAGATCATGGCTCCACTGAAGCGGTTGCTTGACAGCATATCCATATATGTCATGAAGTTCCCTGGTTCATATGCCTGGACAACCAGTTCTATCTTCAGCTCTTTCAAATCAATTGTCTGAAAGATGCCTTCCAGGAAACGCCCGAGACGTGAGTTTAGATTGTCACGCCTCCAGAACAGTGCCAAAACATATGGTGCCTCCTCGTTAGCTGCCTGTCTCAATCTTCTCGCATAAATATTGGGCTGATAATTAATCTCTTTCGCCGCATTTAATACTTTCTTCTGCGTCTCTTTTGATATTCTTACCTGGTCTCCTCTGCCATTCAGCACAACAGACACTGTGCTCACGGAAAGTCCCAGTTTATCCGCAATATTCTTAATCTGCATCTTGGACGCTTGTTTTTTACCCATATCAATGCCTTTCATCCTATTTTGAACTATTTTTGCCTTATAACTGAGCCTACCATATCTAAGATTCTTTTGTCAACCCGACAACCGGCTGTTTTTCCTTCGTTTTAGCAATGGCATCCGGCTGTCCTCTCTTTCTGAAAAGACCGGATGCCATTGCTTATTCACTGCTTATCTGTTTGTTTTTTATTTTGCTGCTTTTCTTGCATCGATTACTTTCTGATATTTTTCCATATCAAATTTCACAAGATCATCCCATCCGATACCGGTAAGAGTCTCTTTTAAGTTTTCCCATAATGCATCGAATTCTGCCTGGTCTGCTGCAAAGACCATCTTCCAGGATGCATTTGTAATTTCCTTTCCACACTGACTTCTGATCAGCGCAATATCTGTTGTATCACTTTCAAGAACAACATTTACATTTGCAACCGTCTTTAATAATCCGTTCTCCTCAAAGTATTCTGTCTGTGTATCAGTGCCATATTTTTCTGTCCAGTCAACATATCTCTGGTCCTTCGGTTTTTCAAGATTAGTGCTCCAGTAGCTCATGCTGTAAGGCTCATTATTATTCGGATTAACTGCCATGTTAGATACAATGTACTGGTTCAACTGACATTTTCCATCATTGTAGAGACCGCCGCCCCATTCATCCGGAAGATTCTTCTTACCTGCTACATAAGCTACAGAGTCATCTGTCTGTGCATAGCGTCCTGTTCCTTCTTCAATGGTGTAGTTGACACCAGCAATACCATCCCACATGTAACTGATTCCTTCCGGACTTGCCATCCAGTCAAATAACTGCATAATTTTTTCTTTTGTTGCATCGTCTACGCCAGAACCAATGCCCCATACGCGGCCTGAGCCATAATAAGAATCTGCTACCTGATAAATATTAAGGTCTTCAACAGGAACATTCACAAATCCTTTTCCTGCTGCTTTGTCTTCATCGGAAAGATTGATACCTGCAAGGTTCATTTCCCAGTTGTACCATAATAAGTACTTTCTGTATGCACGAAGCTTCTGCTCGTCTGTTGTGGTCCAGTCCTGAACAGAGGAATCCGGATCGATCAGCCCTCTCTGATTTGCCTTGAAGAAGAACTCAAGCATCTTGTAATATGCACCGTTCTCATCAATCAATGGCATCATACTGTTGTCATTTCCAATTAATACAGACTGATTTACTTCCTGCCCATACCATTTTGCGGTCTGGCAGATATTTTCCATACCGAATCCATCCCAGTCTTTCCAGAGGGAAATCGCATATGCTTTGTCACCAGCATCGTTGGTCGGATGTGCTTTCTGCATCTGCTCTAAAACATCCAGAAGATCATCCAGGTTCTTTAATTCCGGGCATCCAAGTTCTTTGTAGTAGTCCCATGGAAGGCATGGTGCTGAGAACGGAGTCGACTGTGAATATGTCTCTGGTGAAGTATTCGTCATCTCGGTAGGGATTCCCCAAATCTTACTTCCATCTCCAACCTGCGCATTGAACGCCTCAATCTGTGTCTTATACTCTGCTAAGTTTGGATAATTCCAGATATCATCCGTAATATCCATAACAAGTCCTGCTTCTACGCAGTCCAGATAATCTGCATTGTCCAGAAGAATGATATCACCCAGCTTTCCGGAGCTGCATCGCGTCTGATAAAGTGCTGCCGCATCACCGGATGTATTCGGTGCAAAGATATTCAGTTCCAGACCGAACTTCTCTTTCACAAGGTCGCCAAACCAGCCTGCCTGCATGCCCTGATAGTTTGCCGCAACATCATAGACTTCGATGGTTGTCACATCCCCTGATGCCTGTGAGCCTCCCTCTTCTGTTGCAGCTGTCTGGTTCTTGTTGTCCCCTGATGAAGCATTTCCATTTGCTCCGGAATCTCCTCCACAGCCTGCAAGAACTGTACTTGCTGTCATGGCTGCTGCCAGGCCTAAACTAATTGTCCTTCTCCATTTCATAATACATATCCTCCTTTTGTTTTTCTACAATAGCCCCCTATTGTGTGTTGAAGTTTATGAATTTTTTCTCAACCCTTCACTGCGCCGATCATAATTCCTTTTACAAAGAAGCGCTGGAAGAATGGGTATACTAATAGAATTGGTGTTACGACCAGAATAGTTACTGTCATACGGATGGAAGTAGCCGTCTGCGTCGTTGCAAGCATCTGCTGGATTGCTTCACTGGAGGTTCCGGAAGAAACAATCGTTGCAAGTGAGCTTGCCTGGTTAATATACTGGTACAGAATAAACTGTAACGTATATAACTTTGTGTCTGTTACAAGAAGCAGCGTATCCTGGAAAGAATTCCACTGTCCTACTGCCGCAAAAATTGCAACCGTTGCAAGAATCGGTTTAATAATCGGAAGAATAATTGAGAAGAACACCTTCAATGTTCCTGCTCCGTCTACTTCTGCTGCATCCTGCAGCTCCCTCGGAATTGATTCCACATAAGTCTTCGTCAGAATAATATAAAAAGGCGATACCAGCGTCGGCAAAATATATCCGAGGAAATTATTCGTCAGATGCAGATTATTCATTGTAATATACCATGGAATAATTCCTGCATTAAAATACATAGTCAATACTACGAACCGGTACCAGAGTTTCCGTTTCCACATGGTTTCTCTTGTGAACATATAACCGAGGAAGCCGGCTAACAATACCGTACATGCCGTTCCGATCAGCGTTCTTGCAATGGAAATCTGTGCTGCCTGCAGCAGTCCCGGAATCTTGGTTGCATCCAGATAATTTCTGAAATGGATCTGCTGCGGCCAGAAGATAATCTTTCCTTTTTCACTCAGATCGTTAGCACTGATCGTATTGATAAAAATATAGTAAAATGGATAAATACAGATCAGGGAAAACAATGCAAACACAATATAAGTAATCACGCTGATCAGTTTATCAACCGGACCGGCATTTTCTTTTATTTTTCCATTCTGTTTCATGTTCATATCCTCACTTCCATTTAAATAAATCCATCACCACGCAGTACTTTAGATAGCGTATTGGCACCACATAACAAAATGACGCTGATCAGACTCTTAAGCATACTGAGTGCAGTAGATACAGAATAACTTCCACTTCCCATTGCCAGATTGTATACATACAGATCAAGTACCTGGATAGTATCCATATTAAATGCATTCTGGAATACATAGTACTGTTCCATTCCATTGGAAAGGAAATTTGCGATATTAAGCATTAATAATACAAAGTATGTTGGCAGTAAGCTCGGAATCGTAATATTCCAGATCAGTTGCATTCTTGTTGCCCCGTCCACTTTTGCTGCCTCATATAATTCTGCATCAATCCCTGAGATTGCTGCGATATACATGATTGCTGACCATCCAAGGCTCTTCCAGGTACTCCACAGCCACATTTTCAGCCATATATGATTGGAAGACTGCAAGAAAGCGATCGGTTTTTCAAGTACTCCCATCTGTATCAGTAAGCTGTTTGCCATACCTGTACTGTTGAACATACAGTAGCAGATAGAAAATACCAGTACCCAGCTGATGAAGTTTGGAAGTGTCGTCACGGTCTGGACAAATTTCCGGAATGGCATACACTTAATCTCATTCAGAAATACGGCAAAAATCATCGGCAGCCAGGAAAATAAAATGGTCAATCCACTCATTGCAAAGGTGTTTCTCAAAACCATCAGCGTCTGCTTAATCCTCACCGGATTGTCTACCAGATACCGGAACCACTTCAATCCTACAAAGTCATCCATGCTAAGTGCTTTTGGCGGTTTGTAATCAAAAAACGCGTATGCCCATCCATACAGTGGATAATAAGCAAATATCGCAACCAGAATAATGAAAGGCAGAATATAGAGGAATTCCCGATACCCTCTCATCTTTTTCTTATTTGTAAAAACTTTCATTCAGCTACCCCTCCTATTTTCTCCTCAGTCCAATCTGTTTTCTCTCCGTACATTTCTTATGTTGCTATTATATGCTATTTCGTTTTAGCTGTCAATAGCTTATTCATTAGAAACTATTTTCAAACTGCCATCCGGAAGTCTTCTAAACTGTTTTACATAATTCCATCCAAGCTCAGGATCCTTATCTGCTACCTCATGTCCTTTGTCATGCATCATCGCCAGATTATACAGATTCACTGGATGCTCTTCATCCGAGTAAAACCTCTGAACGTCATAGTAATGTTCCGGATGTCTGGCAGAAGGCCGGATTCTCTGCTGAATCTGCCCCGGCACACCGCATCCACTCGGATCAGGTTTGGAAAGATCCGGTGTCTCTTCGATCCGAATATGATTATACGCCTTCCAGAAATCATACTGATGCTGTTGGGAGCAATGATAATAAATCGGATAAGAAATTTCCCGGGAACCATAGGTATACCATACCGGCATCCGGTAATCGTATTCTTTCTTTTTCTCCATCGCAAGACCAAACAGATACTTATCCTGTTCTGTAAGTTCACTGGCACCATTTCTGATTCCCGGCCAATTTGAGTCAATATGACAGATAGCTGCGATCAGTTCCGGGTGGAGCATTGCCACTGCCTGCGCCTGTCCTGCTCCATTGCTGAAGCCTGACAGGTAGACTCTTTCCGGATCAACTGGATAGTGTTCTTTCATATATTGGATCAATGCAACTGTATACCCGATATCATCTGCTCCATCCGGTGCTAAAAAGCTGTTCCACTGTGTTCTGTCTGTTCCCCACGGATACACAGTAATAAAGCCTTCCTTCTCCCCCAGTTCATGAAAACGGCTCATCTGTGCGGCTTCCTCCGGGTTATCCGATCCTCCATGGAAAAAGAGCATAAGTGGTACCCTTCCTGACGTTCCATCTTTCACACCGGAAGGTACATGCACAAACCAGGTATGCTTTACCTTCACCTTTTCCTCTAACCTGTCATCATCCAGATAAAGTTCAAACCCGGCTTTTTTCATGTCCGGTTTTGGTTCCACATCTCCATACACAGAGGTATTGGTGCGCCTGGTCACGGAAAATAGTTCTTCCCATACCCGGTTCACCAGTTCTTTGGAAAGCTGCATATTCTCTGAATTCATGACACACTGAGATGGATTTCTTTTATTTCTTGTCACTGTAATCTGATCTGCCGTCTCTTTCCATTCTGTTTCATTAACAACATTGAAATAATTCTGTGTTTTCCTGTCACTGTCCACCAGAAAAGCCGGTACTGCAGCATTCACCGCCTGATATCTGGCTTCCTCACATAGCCTTCCACCCACTGCAAAAATTGCTGCTATATTCTCTGCCACACAGGCTGCAAGCGTGCATACCATATGCGCTCCGCTTCCGGTACCGACTAGATACCTGGTGTCATTCATCGGATGCCAGACACTCAACATAGCTTCATAAGTTGGAATCCCGTTCGGCCGTGTTGCAAGAGGCTTATCATCTTCCTTTGTCATTGCATCCTGAAAATCATGAAAAGCTGTCAGATCATCTGTCTCTCCGGAAAAATCATAATTCCAGCGCCCGTTTTCCGGATTCGGGAATGAAAGAATGATTTCCTGTTCCTCCGCGAGTTTTTGCATGCCAAGCTCATCTAAAAAATACCGTACGGATGCTTCGTCTTCTCCATCACGTAATATTGTAATGCTGCAGCGTTTGAATGCTGTCCTTCTTTCCTGTTCCGGAAAATACAGATACATACTTCTTCCGATCTTTTCCAGCTTCTTATATACTAACCCCATCTTTTACCTCCTCTGTCTGTGCAGGTTCGCTAAACTATTTTCCGTTTGTAACTGCTAAAACGTCGTAGCTTAACTATAGTTTCTTTTTTCTATTCTGTCAATCTATTTTTTTTGAATATTCATCTGTTTATTTCATCTTTTGCGACTTTTTTCCTGTTTTTCTTCTTTATTTCCATTTCTCTTTGCGTAAGTTTTTTTGCCATTAGAGCTATTTCGTTTTAGCTTTTTATTGACATACTGTATCCGCAATGTTAAGATTGTTTTATCTTAAACAGAATTTTAGTAATAAAGAGGTGATCATCTATGGCTCAGGGTATGAAAAACACAGTCCTGGACCATCTGCCCGCCGGAACAGATGCTGACCTTGCAAAAGGGAAAATTCCTCATACGCTTCCAGACGGCGTAACCAACCGGGCTGTTTATCAGGATATTTTGCAAATTGCCTTACCAGCGAGTGTGGAGCTGATTCTGTCTTCCTTCACATCTATGGCCGATCTGATTATGGTAGGAAATCTTGGTACATGGGCAATCACGGCAGTAGGCCTCACGACACAGCCAAAGTTTATCCTTATGACAATGGTCATGGCGATGAATGTCGGTTCCACCGCACTTGTTGCCCAGTCAAGAGGTTCTGGCAACCGGGAAGCTGCACAGAAGTATGCCAGACAGGCAATGTTGCTCAACCTTACTTTAAGCATCCTGCTTTCTGTCGTCGGTTTTGTGACTGCCAGACCGCTCGTTCTTTTCATGGGTGCAAAGGATGGGCACATTTTAAGTGCCGGAACTGCTTACTTGCAGATTCAGATGGCAGGATTCGTATTCTTTTCCCTGACCTCGACCATCACAGCGCTTCTTCGCGGAATTGGCGATTCCAAAACAGCCATGTACTATAACACAGTCGCCAATCTGGTAAACCTGATTCTGAACTACTTACTGATTAACGGACATTTAGGCTTTCCACGCCTTGAGGTTGCGGGCGCTTCTCTTGCCACCACAATCAGCCAGATTGTATCCTGTATCCTTGCAGTGATCGCCATATCAAAGAAAAGCTGTTATATTCATATGAATCTGCATGATGACTTCAGACCAAGCAGAAAAGAGCTCGCAGAAATCGCAGCCATCGGTCTTCCGGCTGCCCTGGAGCAATTTATGATGCGAATTGGTTCTATGATCTTTTCCAAAGCGGTTGCTTCCCTTGGAACAGTTGAATTCGCTGCACATCAGGTCTGTATGAATATTCAATCCCTTACTATGATGAACGGACAAGTATTCTCCATTTCATCGACCTCGCTAACCGGACAAAGCCTTGGAAAAAAAAGACCTGACATGGCACAGGCGTATACCACACGCTGCAAGCGGTGCGGTATGGCAATTGCCATTACACTCGGTATACTCTTTGTAATATTCGGAAGGCCGCTTTCTGGTCTGTACACGAACGACGCAACCTGTATTACACTATGTATCCAGATTCTCTGGATTGTTGCTTTTATCCAGCCATTCCAATCTTCACAGTTTATCGTGGCAGGTGCACTCCGTGGTGCCGGTGATACAAAGTTTGTTGCAAAGCTGACATTTTTCACTGTCATGCTGCTCCGTCCGGGACTTGCTCTTCTGGCAATCAACGTATTTTCCCTTGGACTTCCCGGTGCCTGGTTTGCTATCCTGACCGATCAGATCATCCGTTCTGCCCTGATTGCATGGCGCTATCAGTCTGGCAGGTGGAAGGAATCCGTGCTGCGTACAAAAGCTGCTGCCTGACACCGGTCAGAAATCCCGTTGTGTATGCAAAGCACCTTAGAAATTTCAAACATTTTTTTATTATAAATTAACACATTTATGAATGGAGGTATCTTTTATGTCAAATGCAAAACAAATTGACCAGCTTTTAGAAGGGTTCTTAAAACGCGGTCTTCCAGGCTGCGGACTGAAAGTCGTCCAGTACGGCAACACCCTTTATGAGGGCTATTTCGGTGTCACTGACATCGACACCAAAACACCTGTCACGAAAGACACACTGTTCCGTCAGGCATCTATGTCCAAAATTCCGCTCTACACAGTTATGATGATGCTCTATGAACGTGGCAAGTTTCTCCTCACAGACCCAATTGGAGATTATCTTCCGGAATGGAAGACAAGTACCCGCTACGACAGGCATCCGAACGGCTATGTCGATATCGTTCCAACCAGCCGTCCAATCAATATCCGTGATGTCATGTCCATGAAATGCGGTCTTCCCTATTGTAATTCTGCTGCTCCAACCCACGATCTTGTCATGACTGGCATGCAGGAGTGTATGCAGCCACTCTGGGAAAAAGGATCTTACACTTTGAAAGAACATTTATCTGCCATGTCCAAAGCACCTCTTGCCTGTGATCCGGGCACGCACTGGATTTACGGATTTTCCAGTGAGCTCGCCGCCGGAATCATTGAGGCTGTCTGCGACAAACCTGTCAACGATGTTTTCAAAGAGATGCTCTTCGATCCTCTTGGCATGAAAGACACTGCCGCGATTTTTCCAGACGAACAGACGAAGAACCGTCTTGTCACACTCTATGCCAAAGATCCTGATGGAAATCTTGTTCCAGGACCTGACTTTTTTGATAAAAAGCATCTCCCTGGAAAAGAAAATGAAGCCGGATGGGCAAGACTTTATTCTTCCGTGGAAGATTATTCCAGACTTTTACAGATGCTTGCCTGCGGTGGTGTCTATGACGGGACAAGGCTCATGAGCAGTACGACAATTGATCTGATGCGCACAAATGGTCTCACCAGAGAGCAGCTTCTCGACTTTCCTGACAAAGGATATGGTTACGGACTTGGTTTCCGGACAGTCATTGACCCTGCTGCCGGAGATTTGAACGGGTCCATCGGTGCTTTCGGATGGACCGGCGGCTTCGGAAGCTGGTGCGAAGCAGATCCTGCGGAAGGGCTCTCTATTGTCTATATGCACAATCTGATCCCGAATGATGAGCAGTACTATCATCCGAGAGTACGGACCGCTTCCTACGGATTACTTTAATCCCGTATTGTTCCCCGCCTTCCGCACAAGATGCGGTGGCATCCAGTTTTTATAAACGCGCATATGCGCAGAAATGAGGTTTTTACATGTCAGATTTCAAAAACTTAGATCGCCTTTTACAGAAATATGTAGATGATGGACTCCCGAACTGCAGTTGTATGATCGCCAAAAAAGGAGAAATCCTATATGAAAATTACTTTGGCTGGGCAGATAAGGAAAATACCGTTCCTCTTACTGCTGATCATGTATTCCGCCAGGCTTCCCTGACCAAAATTGCAATGTATACAACCGGTATGATGCTTTATGAACAAGGTCGTTTCCTAATGTCAGATCCGCTCTATGAATATTTTCCAGAGTTCCGACATTCTACCAAAATCATCCAGCTGCCGAACGGTACGCTCGAAGAAGTTCCTGTTGAGCATCCGATCACAGTAAAACAAATTTTTAATATGACCTGCGGTCTTCCTTACGAAATGATCATAGGAGGCATCCCGGTTCATCACCCAACTGCAAAAGCAATGGCGGATGAAATGAAAGCTTTGCGTGCCAACGGTTACTTCACTCTGCGCGACCAGATTAAAGCTGCTGCAAGAGTTCCCCTTGCTTTCGAACCTGGAACCCGCTTTCTTTATGGTTTTGCCAGCGAGCTGACCGCCGGTCTCTTAGAAGTACTCTGTGACAAGCCAGCAGAACAGGTCATCAAAGAAATGCTGTTTGAGCCTCTGGATATGGACAGTTCCGCAAATTTCCTGTTCGGAGACCTTGAATCACGGCTTGTAAAAAATTATTACCTGAAACCTGGCAAAACCCTTGCCGATCCTGACTGTCTGACCGTTCCGGATAAAGTACACGAAGCTTCCTTTGTCGGGCCTCTTGGAACGGTTCCCGGCTTTGCCCGCGTCATTACCAACTGTCGTGACTACACAAAGTTGATGCAGATGCTGGCAAACGGTGGCATACACAATGGAGAACATATTCTCGGAAGAAAAACCATAGATCTGATCCGTACGAATACCCTGACTCCAACTATGATAAAGGAAGATTTCTCCAATGACTATCTTGCCGGATACGGTTACGGATATGGTATGCGTACCCTGATGAACCGCTACGAAGGTCAGCACAATGGCATGCTCGGTCAGTTTGGCTGGACCGGTGGCTCCGGAACCTGGGCAGAATGTGATCCGGAAACCGGACTTTCCATTGTATATATGCACAATCTGCAGCCAAACCTCGAACAATATCACCATTTAAGAATGCGTGAAGTTGCTTACGGATGCCTGTAAACTTTACCAATAATTCTTTTTTATAGTTCCCTCCTTACAGAAAAAGAGCTTCCACGCAGTTCTACTACAGAACATGCGTGGAAGCTCTTTTTCTATTTATCTTCTGTACTTATTGCTGAAATTCAAAATACTTCTTCGTATTATTATGGTAAATATATTTTTTCTGTCAATTCCACTATCCTTGATTGCTCTTCCAACTGCACGCTCATTTACATAAGCATTTGCTGTATCAATTAGGGAATATCCCATTTTTAATGCCTCTAATGTACTTGTGTAGGCATCCTCTGGTGATAACATAAAAGTTCCTAGTCCAAGCATTGGACATTCATTGATAACCTAAATCTCATCCTACACTTTAGTTATCTCCATTGTGTGCTTGAATAGATTTAGTTCTCGGTGCCCATTTTGTCTTTTCGGTGCTCGCAAGCCCCATAAAATAAAAAATGCAACAATGAATTTTTACGATCATTGCTGCAAAAAAATCGATGTTCCCTGCGGGAATCGAACCCTCAACTAGTGCTTAGGAGCTCGAATCCACCTTGGAAACATATATAATTCTAAGTTAATCCAAGTCAAGGAAAGCCTTGATTTTTCTAACTATTCTGTAATTCCATGTCAAAATAAGAAAACTTAAAATCGTCTGAGAAAAATGGTTTTCGCTGTCAAACCGCTGACATTGTCACCCTGAGGGTTCAGCCATTCCGTTCCAGCGGATTCATATATATGGCTACCATTCCAACTACAGCATAGCCGTAATGATAACACTGTTTTCTTATTAGATTACATATATTATAGCGTGTAAGAGGTCGGATGTCGATGTTTTTTTGACCATAATTTACTTATATTTACTCCGGAATTTCTCGATTGAAAAAGGTGGAAGCTACTACTCCCACCTTTACACTTATACTTATCTCATCCAATCGACTACTGAAATTTTATTTTCTACTCATATAAAATATATCAATGGCTTTACTTGCAAACTCTGCTGTTCCTGCTCCTCCAACATCATCAATATTTTCCGTAAGTTCTCCTCCACCGACATACATTCTTCCAAGACCGCATAAAATTTTATCAGAACATGTATAAAAATGACCTGTAAGTGACATTGATTCAGAACCGTCTTGAGTACACTGTCAAAGTTGATGACAACACATCTGAGAACCTGCAGTCCGCTGAATCCCGTATCCGTGATACTGATATGGCAGATGAGATGACAAGATTCTCGAAAGAGAGCATCTTGCAGCAGGCAGCTACTTCCATGCTTGCTCAGGCAGAGGATGAATAAATTCTTCTTTTTCCCTTTGCAAACCCCCCATTTTCCTGTATGATAGAGATAGATTAACAATAAGGAGGCATACAGTTATGTTGCAGATTAAAAATCCGGTTTTGCCGGGATTTAATGCAGATCCATCCATTATCCGTGTGGATGATACATATTACATTGCGAACTCTACGTTTGAGTGGTTTCCGGGAGTTCGTCTGCACGAGTCAAAAGATTTAGTACATTGGAATCTTCTTCCATCCGCATTGTCCACGACGACATTGCTTGATATGAAAGGAAATCCGTCATCGGGAGGTATCTGGGCGCCGGATCTTTCCTATGCAGATGGAAAATTCTGGCTGATTTATACGGATGTAAAAGTAACCGAAGGACCGTTCAAAGATATGATCAATTATCTGACGACGGCAGAAGATATCCGCGGACCATGGTCGGATCCGATCCGTGTCAATGGTGTGGGATTTGACGCATCGTTGTTCCATGATGATGACGGACGCAAATACCTTGTTCAGCAGACATGGGATCATCGCGAATACCACCATGCTTTTGACGGTATTACAGTGACAGAATTTGACACAGAGACAATGAAATTAAAACCGGAGACAGCACGTACGATCTACGCCGGAACGGACGTTAAACTGGTTGAGGGACCACATTTGTATAAGATCAACGGATATTATTATCTGTTTGCTGCACAGGGTGGAACCGTTTGGACACATCAGGAAGTAGTAGCTCGTTCAAAGACGTTAGATGCGTTGAGTTTTGAGACAGAGCCTGGCGATCCGTTTATTACAAACTTTGATACGCCGGAACTTGAGATCCAGAAGCAGGGACATGGTGCTCTCGTAGAGACTCCCGGCGGTGAGTGGTATTATGCAAGTTTGTGTGGAAGACCATGGAACCACGAAAATGAAAGTTCGATCGACCCACGCGGCTGGTGTCCGCTTGGCCGTGAGACGGCAATTCAGAAAGTATACTGGGATGAAGAAGGCTGGCCTCGTATCGAGGGCGGACATGGCGGAAAAGTGCTTGTGGATGCGCCGAAAGATGCAATCTTGACAGAAGCACCGGCAGATCATTCGATGCATGATGAATTTGACACACCAAAACTTCATGATGAGTGGAATACCCTCCGCGTACCATTTACCGAGGAAATGGGTACGACAGGGGATGGCAGGCTGACATTGGTCGGAAAAGGATCCCTCAGCAATAAGCATGAGCTTTCGTTGGTGGCAAAACGCTGGCAGGCATTTAACTTTGATGCCGAAGTGAAAGTGAAATTTGATCCGTTCAACTATCAGCAGATGGCTGGATTGACAAATTTTTACAATGATAAGCACTGGTCATTCGCTTTCGTTACGTGGAATGAGAAAAATGGCCGCGTGATCGAAGTGGCAGAGTGCAATCGTGGCGGATATCGTTCGTTCCTTCGCGACGATGCGATTCCGGTACCGGATGATGTTGAATTTGTATGGCTTCGCACAAAAGTAAGAAAGCAGTCTTACAGCTACGAGTATTCCTTTGACGGAAAGAACTATACAGAGATTCCGGGCACACTGGATGCCGCTGTATTGTCCGATGATTACGTACTCCAGTCATACGGTGGATTCTTCACCGGAGCATTTGTCGGCATGGCATGCGTGGACTACTCCGGATACGATCAGACAGCAGAATTCCGCAGTTTTGACTATAAAGAACTGGATTAATCAATAGCAAGAGCCTTTTTTAAACCAGGCTCAATCAGATGGCTGGCGATGCCGCAGAGGATTCCGGGAAAAAGGACGAAAAGTCCGGGAACCAGGAAGACGATGAGGCAGGCGCCGGCCATTGTAAATAATAAGATGAAAGTTTCTTTGATGTGACCTGCCATCAGGCGCACGGAGAGCAGAAGAACTGCCGGAAATGAAGCGCGCAGGTGTGAGATCACGGCAAAGATATAATTGGCGAGAACCCAGAGGACGAGACTGCTATTACTTTACACATAATCCTTTTCTCCTTTACGCATCCCAATATTTTTTCATATTTAATTTCAACATTTCCAATATTTCCCGCCTCATTTGCTCTGCTGTATAAGTGACTGGGAAAAATCTGTGAAGCTGAACCTGTTTTGGACTGTCCCCACATTCCTCTCCGATCAGCTCAATACTCTTCTTTCCTAAATTATGGTCCACCTGACCACATTTTCTTCTTCCGGCTTTTCGTTTGATTGCTTCGTACTTCATCTTATAAGCAAATGCTTTTTCACTTGGGCTGTATCTTGATGGAACGATGCAAATGTGGGTAGATGCGGAAGATTCCTTAGAAATTTAATTCAAAGATAAATAAGGGACAAATAACCCTTTTAGATTTATTTGTCCCTATTATTCTATATTTTTTCACTTCTGACAATGCAGATGAAACCTTTAAATTTGGTATTTTCCAGTATCATTGTTCAGTTTTTTTCACCAGACAGGGCACTGTATCCATTTTGTTTGTATGTATTTTCCCCTGTTACTCAATCATAATTTCCTTGATAGAAATCTTCTTAATTTTTTCAGAATATATATACATCATAATTTCATAAATCGTGATAAAACAAGCAAGAGAAATAAGCATAGTAGGAAAGTCAAATTTATACGTAGGTACACCCTCGACATCCTTAAATACAATATCCACCATAAGCCGAAGCAATCCATACTGATATACTGTTCCGATTATAAAACCAATATAGGACAGCGGTCTGTATCCTCCTAAAATTGCCCTGCAACATTCTTTCTGTGAATAGCCGAATACTCTCATCATAGCAATAGTTTTTGTATTTCCGTTTATTACTGTAGTTATAGCAAGAAACAGAGTTGTAAACGCTAATACAAGTCCGATGACCAACATCATCACACCCATCATTTCACTTGATAAATCTTTCATACTAAACGACATTTGTGTCATAGCTGAAAAGCAAAACGAAGCAAAAATAATGAAGAATACAAGTGCCTTTTTAGATTTCAAGGTATTCCTTTTCAAATACTCTACAAACGACAATTCACTGCTTTTTTCGATTCTATGATTTGGTGTTTTAGAAGCAGTTTGCATATTATCTTTCAAAAGCAGCAACACAGGTTTTTTGAATTTGTACCAGGCATAATAAACTGAAAGTGCCGAAAAACACACAGTTGGCAATACCACAAAATAAAATAAAATGCTTGGATGAAAATTGATAGTTATCTCAGGAAGCATTTTATCTTCATTTTGTAGAGCGTAAAACCACGGCATTATAAGAAATGCTCCTGCATATCCGGTTACAGTTCCAATAAATATACTAATTCCGAATACCCAAAAGCTTTTTGCAATTTTGATATTTGAATATCCCAACGCCTTTAATATCCCAAGTTCCTTCTTATGCGTGTCAATATAATGCTTAATATAAAACAACAACATAACAATCGCAGTTAAAAGCAAGCATCCGCCACTTACAAGGCAAACGACTTTTGCGGTAGAAACCTGAGCATTATAAAAAAACATTGATAATTCAGATGTAATTTCACTCTCAATTAATCGAATATCAAAATAAAAGTTCAGAAACATTGTACAAACAAGAACAGCACAACAGGCTATAATGGAAATACCGATGAGTTTTGAAACATTTTTTATTCCAACGAGCATACCATCACCACCCTATCTCATAAGCAGTCTTTTGTGCTTCATTTGTGTAAATTTCAGATATTTTTCCGCTATTCATTTTTATAACTGTGTTTGCCATTTCCGCAATATTCAAATTGTGCGTTACCATTACAATCGTAAAACCATATTCCTTTTGAAGTTTACATATATAATCAAGAACCTGTCGTCCTGTTTGTTCGTCTAATGCTCCTGTCGGTTCGTCAAGAAATAATACTCTCGGTCTTTTTGCCAAAGCTCTTGCAATAGATACTCTTTGCTGTTCGCCACCCGAAAGTTCGCTGGGATATTTATGTAGTTTTTCTCCGAGTCCAACCGCTCTAATGACGTTTTTATAATCTTTATTATTTGCTAAATCAGCACCCATTTTTACATTTTTATCAACGCTCATATTGGGTAGCAAATAATACTGCTGAAAAATAAATCCGACATTTTCCTTACGAAATGAAGTTAATTCATTATCAGAAAGTGCTGTAATATCCTTTCCGTCATAAAACACTTTACCGCTGTCAGGGCGTTCAAGACCTGAAATTACATTCAAAAAGGTTGACTTGCCAGAACCAGATGCGCCGAGAATAACCACAAAATCATTATCCTCAATATCAAGACTGATGTCCTTTAATACTTGGAATCGGCTTTCTCCGTTTTGGTAGGATTTTATTATATTTCTCGCTTTAATCATTATTTTCTCCTTCCTTCAGCTTTTTCAAAATACTCATACATACCTCAGTAATCATTGTACTGATTTCTTCGTCTGTAAATCGGCACATTTTTGTGGCACAAAGCGTTGCAATTCCGTGTGTATATATCCAAAGATGATGATACAGTTTTTTCCCAGCTGCCTTGCAAATTTTGTAATCATCTTGAATTGACAATAGAATTTGCTCATAACTTTCATCTATCAGCGGAAGTACACCAGATAAGTCAGGAATTTGTTTTTGCTCCGTCATAAAGAGGAGTTGAAAAAGCTTAGGCTCATTAACAGCGAAGAGAATATATTGTGTACCCACCCCTTTAAACGGGGGCTCTGTTGTTAGTCCTTTATTGACATATTCTTTATACAGAGCTTTAGCAGATTTAATCATATCCTGCTGAACCTCCTCCATATTTTTAAATACAGTAAAAATGGGTCTTGCCGAACTACCGAGATATGTTCCTAACGCTCTTGAAGTCAAAGCCTCATATCCGTCTGCCCTGACAATATTTAATGCGGCTTCAATAATTTCTGCTTTTGTAAATTTGGCTTTTGGTGGCATACTTTATCTCTCCTTTTACTAAATCGCTTGTTTTAAATCAGTTGATTTAATTATAATTGAAGCCCACCTGAAAGTCAATAAGGCGGCAGAGATTAATTCCTTCAGCCTTATTGACTTCTTATGCAACGACAACCGGAGTTATGATACAATGAGCACGAGCGAGTCAGGCTGTTTACAGATTTGACGAGCGGCGAATTGGCTTATGGACAAGTCCATAAGATGCCTACACGCAAGAAGCATTTCATCAGTTCCGATTCTTTCTCGGCAGTATTACAGCAGTCATTCCGATTTGCAGTATCACCAAAGCAATATATCACTTTCAATCCGATGCAGTATATTAAGCTGAAATACCAGACGGATGAGGTTGACCTGTTTTCTGATGATGACATGGATAGCGATAATTTTAATGTATCTCTGAACCAGCTTTCCGCTATCTCCGCATAACTCTCCAATAATATCTACGCTCCTCTTTCCTATTTGATGGTCAACCTGTCCACAATTTTTCCGTCCGGCTTTTCTTTTGATTGCATCATATTTCATTTTGTACGCAAATGCCTTTTCACTTGGACTTATTCGTTCTCTTTGCAAATTGGAATCTACCATTGTTACTACAGCTTCATCATCTTTCATATATCTGATGATTACTGGAACACTTCTGTACCCCAATTTCTCTGCAGCATATTTTCTCCTGTGTCCTGAGATAATTTCATAAAATCCTTCTGGTCTTGGTCTTACAATCAGAGGATTCAAAATTCCATATTTCTTTATACTATCCTGTAATTGAATCATCTGGCTGTCTGCACACACTTTGAATGGATGATTTGCAAATTCTCTTAACCTTTCCATTTCAATTTCTACTACCTTTTCATCTGTAACTCGTTCATCTGTTTTTTCTGCCATAGGCATTCTCTCCTTTTCCCCGAACTAAAAAAAGCCCGTCCAGATTAGAAATGTTAATCTAATCTGAACGGACCTTACCGCCAGGCTTGATATTATCAAGCAAGTTACCATCATTATATTTCCACATTTACATTGCTTTACTCCCTAAATCACATCTGACTCTATAGCTTTTGCCATTCGGTGCTCGTAATTTATTATTCTTACGGTGCCCGCATCAGATTATGGGTGCTCATAATTCATAAATTATACTACTTCTCGGTGCTCGTAAGCACCTATAAATAAAAAAAGCAACAATGAATTGTGGTCATCATTGTTGCAAAATTTGACTGTTCCCAGGGGGAATCGAACCCTCAACTAGTGCTTAGGAGCTCGAGTCCACACTGGGAACAGCGATTATTTTAAGTAAATATGAGTCAAGGAAAGCCTTGATTTTCCTGACTATTTTGTAAATCTCTGTCAAAATAAGAAAACGGAAAATCACCTGAGAAAAATGGTTTTCGCTGTCAAATCGCTGACATTGTCACCCTGAGGGTTCAGCCATTCCGTTCCAATGATTTTTTCATAAATATGGCTACCATTCCATCTGTAGCAGTAATGATAACACTGTTTTCTTATTAGATTATCTATATTATAGCGTGTAGAGCAAGGGATGTCGATGGTTTTTGACCAAATTATTTTGGCAACCTATTAAATGTTGGGACAGCAAGGATGGGTGTCCTGTTATCGTCGTATTCTGATTTCTTTTAGGGCATTTCAGGACTATCCACAAGGGATACGCTGAACTCCTGTGCGGTTGCGCCCTCCGGCAGCAGCTTTGCCATGACCACCAGCCGCTGATTACCGCTGTTGGCCTTGTCATACTTCCGGCAGCAGGTGGAGAGGGTCAGAACAGTATCTTCCTCGGAGAAAGTCACGCCATCAAAGTCAAGCCAGTTTTTCCGCGCAATCGTCTCAAAGAAGCTGGTCAGATCATCTCCCGCGGGATCAGGCTCAATATAGTCAAAGCCAATATCCGTGACGAACAGCGCGGTGATCTGGAAAATCATGTCCTCACCATCCACAGAGAGATAGATATACGGATGCTCCTTTACAAAGTCTGCGTCCATATAACGGTAGAGCTTGGTGAACCGCACACCGTCCGGGTCGCAGTTGCTGGCGGAGTGACCGAAAATGGTGGTGTTTTTGTCCAGCTTATCCCTGCCGCCGATTTCGTTTTCACAATGGGCATAATAACAGCCCCACATGGCGTACTCACCGTTTTCATCCAGCTTTAGGTAATAGCCGTTGTCCTCCGCCTGCATCACAGGGTCGTCCACCTCCGCACCGGGGATATACAGCCACGCCACGGTGTCGGGATTCTTCGCTCTGGCTTCCGCCAACTCTGTCTGCCTGTCCACCGAGGGGATAACTTCGCCCGCGAGAGGCGCTGATGGCTGAGGCGCAGATGTGCCGGGAATGTCGATAGGCTCTGTCTCTCTCTGATAGCAGCCCCTGACTGCCGTGGTCATAGCAACGAGAAGGACAACTATGCAGATGATCGGACGAATGATTCTTGTGATTCTTTTCATAATGCTGTCTCCTTGCCGCGCTTGGATAGCGGCGCAGCTCAAAATGTCATTAATTTGTTTCTTGTAGTGAAAAGAGAACAGCGCAATCCACAGCATCCTCATAATAGCTGCCGGTGGCTACATCCACAAACACGCCGGTCTGGGGGTTGCCGTTGGCTTTCATAAAGATGACCTCGATGGTATGGGTTCTGCTGACATTCTCAAAGGTGTAGGACTTCGCCGCGCCAATGCTCTTGCCGTCAATCTTGACGTTGGCGACAGCATAGCCCTTATCCGGAGTGATGGTGAAGGTCTGATCTCTGCCCTCACGGACGCTGACATTGCCGGATGGAGAAATGGAGCCGCCAGCCCCGGCAGTTGCCTTGATGGTGTAGTAGCTGTAGCCGCTTCCGCCGCCACTGCCGCTACCGCCTTCATTGCCGCCTGTGCCGCTATTGCCTTCATTGCCGCCTGTGCCGCTATTGCGCAGAATCGTCAGCGTGTAGGTTTTAGCACCGATTCTCACGACAATGTCGGTTGTGCCGCTGTTGGGGATGGCAACGGTTGCGCTGCCGCCGGTGGACAGAGCCTGTCCGTTGATGCTCACGGGCTCGCCGTTTCCAGACACCGCTGTGACTAGCGTAGATGTTGCTCCGCTATCATTTTGCAGCGTATAGGTATAGTTCGTTCCGTTGGCGGTAAAATCGCCGAGCCCCACTGCCAGACCTTCAAAGGTCAGAAGGTCTTTACCGGGCACTGCGGCTCGCACCACTACGCGGGTGCCAAGCCGGGAGAAGGTGACGGTTTCTGTCTGGAAGGTTTCCCCGGAGATGGCACCGCCAATACTGGTCTTTTTCGTTTCCAGAACGGTCCCGGCAGCATCCAGCAGCGTGGCCACCAGCGTTGCGCTAGTCTGAGACTGCAGGGAGTTGTTGCGCAGGGTAATGGCGGCGGTGCTGTGACCGTTGCCGTCGTTCCCCTGTGTCACATCCATCGTCAGCTTCTCTCCGGTGCGGGCCAGTGCGCCGGTCATATGGACGCTGGCCTCGCTGTCACTGCCGTCATACTCCGGCAGGCGCTGATTGCTTCCCGTTCCACCGACCTTGCCTTCCGCCCACGCCTCGGCGTACAGATAGGTACCCACATTGGGGATCTCGGTTTTGCCAATGGAGGTCATATACTTGCCCAGATCATAGGTCAGGTCCAGTGTAAAGGTTCCCTGATCGATGCGGGCGAGGGCGCTGTCTTCGGAAATGGTGATTTCATTACCGTTAACCGATACGCCGTTTGTGGTGCAGGCTACCTCTGCAGGTTCGGTATGCAGATCATCCGCATAGAACGCAAGCTTCACCTCGCGGTTCTTTCCGCCGGCCAGCGTGGCGGCAGAGGAATTATATAGGGTCATGCGCACCGTGCGTTTGCCGGCACTCTCCGCAATCACTTCCATTTGCGAGATGCCAATGTCTGGATAATCCAGATACACTGTGCCGTTTTCGTTGATGCCGCCGGCGGCGGTGATGGTATAGCTCGGGTCGGTCACGCGATCCTTCACATGGTGCCAGACGGTAAGGGTGGTGCTTTCATTGGGCAGCAGTTTTTCCGTAAGGGTAGCGGTTTCCCCGCTGCCAAGGCTGACCGTTAGGTTTGTCACATCGTTCAGCCCGGTGTTGCGGATGGTAAAGTGAATGGGTGTCAGGCTGTTCAACGCCAGCGTTGCATAATCCACACCGATCTGTTCCACTGCCACCGCATCGGTGACAAAATCAGAGGTAGCGGTATAGAGGATCGTTTCCTCACCCGGAACGGTCACGCCGCCGATTACCTGCGGGTTTTCATCGTCATACCGGGTGGCCTGAATGGCGGCCTGCACCTGATTGGTGCCGCTGACATAGGCATCAAAGTGGTCAGCCAGCGTGCGATCCGGCAGCTCTGCCAATTCCAATGGTGCGGACAGAGTGTAGGTATTTGTGGCATAGCGCAGCTTGGCCGCCTTCAAAATGCCGTGATCTACCGCACCGTTGGCATTATTGACAGTCTCATTCCAGACGATGGTAAGATCATTGCGGCTGCGATGATCCCCACTGAGGGAAGCGAAGCGGAAGTCTCCGCCCACGACGGCGTTGCCGCTGCTGGTCAGGGCAGACAGAGAGCCGGGAAAACTGTTGGACATGATGCCGCTGCCGTCCACAGCCAACAGCTGGATATTGCTGCTGCCGTCTCGGACACTGTGCCAACCGATGACAAATCGGTCATCCCCGCTGCCGAAGTTGGCTGCAACGACCTGGGGGTTTTCGTCAAGATTGCTGTCACAGGTCGCCAACATGGCTGTACCGGGAGTTCCATCAGCAGCCACGGTACAATAGGCGATCTCGTAGGCGGAGGTATCTCCGGTTCCGCTGCGGTCCAGCGAGTAAACCGCCATAGCGGTTCCGTCGGGCAGCATGGCCGCCTGCAACGCCTTCACGCTGCCAGTAGCACCGTTATAAAGCATTTTTTCCTTGCTCCAGGTGCCGTTAGTGCTGTCATAGCAGCTGTACATGATACAATCTCTGGTCGTGAAGTTCAGCAGGTTGTTGCTGCCCTGCGTACCGGGATCGGGGGTGTAGACGCTGCGCCAGAACACGATGGCCTTGCCGTCGCCGCCCACTGCCGTGGCTGGGGCCAGATCCGGCGTGCCGTCGTTGGTTAGGCGGGTGGAAGTCCAGGTTGTGCCGTTATAGACGGACACTACGATCTCCGTGCTGTTCATCAGCAGGTTTTGCTCTTCCAATGTCACGGCATCACCGGCATTTTTACCCGGCAGGTCGGTGCCCATGCGAACCCAAGCCGCCGCCGCGAAGCTGCCAGTGCCGGACAAAGAAACGCTCGTGTCGCCGTAGCCGGAGAACCCTGTAGGATCGTCAATTTTGCTGGAGATAGAATAGACGCTGCCATTGAGGGTGGAGAAATGTGCCCGGCTGTCGTAAATACTGCTGCTGTTGCCGTCGTTGATGTAGACCAATACCTTCCCGTCATCGCTGAGCTGTGGATAGGATGTGGGGTTGGCATTAGTCTGGATGTTTTCCAGCCCACTGGGGGAGTTCAGAGAGAACAGCATCATCCGCTGCTGGGGCTGGCCCCAGGTACGGGCATATTGCTCCAGATAGTCCCGGCTTTGGAGCGTTGCACTGCCAGAAGCCACCTGCATTCCGCTCTGGGCCGCCGCCATCCGCAGCGAAGCAAGGCTCAGCCCACTGGTGGCGCTATTCCAGTAGTCGTCGATTGTGTTCCAGTCATTAAAAGTCCTGGTGGCTCCAAGGGTTCCGGAGGCGATCACCGCCTCGTAGGAGATAAACAGGAAGTTGGCCACAAATTTGATTCCCACTTCGCTTTGGATCCCCAGGGCCTGACCGTTGATCTGGCGCTTTGTCTCGTCGGCAAGATAGGTGCGGGAAAGGAACTTATTCTGACTGTCCACATCCAAATTGCCGAATAGGCCGATCTTCAGCGCCACGACCGAATAGTCAAAGCCAATACCGCCAAACGCGTGGACATAGGCGTTGATACGCAGCGTGGTCAAAAAGTCATTCACTGCCGTGGCCGTGGGATTGCTCCAGGCAAGCTCTGTACCCTCGCCCTGCCGGCCGTAGCGCACTGCGGTACGGAAATCCAGCTGAATGGCACCACCCAGCTCAAAGGTTGCTGTCAACGGCACAGGACCAGCCATGGCGTTCACGCTGAAGGAGAAGCCCACACCAACACCGGTGGTAAATCCGCCGCCTACGGTGAAAACCTCCCACTCCTTCTTTTCGGTGTTATAGCGGATTTCCGCTTCGTAAAAGCCCTCCAACTGCAAGTTGAGATCCGTGCTGGTGACATTGTCGGCTATGGAGTTGGTTTTGTAGTCCCCCTTGGGATCATAGGTGCCCTGGGCCATCTGGCTCAGGTCCCCGGTCCCGGGCACACCCACTTCCAGGTTCTGCGTCAGCACATTCGCACCCAACGCCACGCCGTCCTCAGAATAATCCATGTCCTCCATCTCCAGCGTATTGTACCCGGCCCAAATCATGGCACGGAACACGGAGGGATCTTCGCTGGGGGTGATAATCATTTTGAACACGGAAGTGTCCACCGGACCGCTCAGATCATCCAGCCGTCCGGTCAGCACCTTGAGAATGTTACTATCGCCCACTCCGCCAAAGTCGACTTGATTCACTCCACTGGAGGATTCCATCGTCGCCAGAATACCGGTGACGCGGTCATCCTCTGTCACCTTGGGCACTCGGGTCAGATCAACGACCCGGAAGGGCATTATTTTCTCCTGTAGCAGGCTGCCGTTCAGGCTCAGCTGCGTTTTTATACCCACATCCTTGCCGTCAGCGATCCATCCAGAGGTGGTCATGGTGGCCTCGGTGAGAGTCAGATCGTTTTCCGCTACGGGGATGGATGAGAAGGGATACTGCTTGGTACTGCTGCTCTGGGCGGCAGGAATAACGCCGTATTCGTCCGCCAGCTTGAGACTGTAATTCCGCGCGTTGGCAATCTTCTCGCCCCAGAGGAACATGGTGGTGTGCAGGGTTGCTGTTTTAAAGCTGCTGTTAGGGCCAATCTTCCCAGTCGAGTTGCGGACATCCACCTTCTGACCGTTGGCAAGACCGTAATCAACGCTTTGCGCCACAATGAAGGGTTTGTTTTCCTCCCCCGCCGGCACGCGCTCCAGAGAGACAACGCCCTCTGCGGTGCGCATTACATCGTCCACGCCCAGCTTGCCGTTGACGGTCAGCAGCAGCGGATAGTACTTGTCGCCGTCAATTGCGCTGATCTCCAGAATGTACTCCAGCTGATCCAGAGCGGAAAGCGCCGTGGTGTTGCTCTCGCCCTTTTCGGCCGACCAGAACTGGGTGGAATCCAGATAGACGGTTATATTTCCCGCCGCATCCGTGGTATAGGTGTCGCCGGTGATGCCGCTGACAAGTGCTCCTGCCCTGGAGCCCAGCAGAGCTGTCTCGCAGTAGCCTCCGTTTTTATAAACGCCACCGCGAACGGTCACCGTCTTGTTCGCCAGCGGATCGCCGCCCGGCGTGATGAGCGTCACAGATGCCCGGGCGACTCGCCGAAGGCTGAAGGTATTCAAGGGATAAAGCTGCAGTTTTGTGGCATCCCGCTCGCCGGAACGCAGATTTTCTTTATAGATGGTGCCCAGATAAATATCCGCGCCGGAGCCGGACCGCAGAGACACCTCACTGGCGATTCCGTTGGGTTCGTAAAGCGCCAGCACGCCTTCACTGTTGGTCGTGACCGTTTTGGGCACACCTTTGCCGTCGGTGTATTGCAGCGTAGTTTCCGCTGCAGGCGTCAGCTGGAAGAGATAGAACTTATTTTGCAGCGTTTTCGCTGTCACCTGTACATCGGCACGCATGCCCGTGGCGGCATGGGTAGCCGTGACGGTTGCGGTACCGTTGGCCAAGCCGGACAGCGCCATTTTGGTTTCGGGAAGGTAGGAATCAAAGGAGAAGTTTCTGATGTCCTCATACAGTCCGCCCTGCTTGTAGTTGACGGAAATGGCATTGTTGTTGCTGGAGAGCCACCGGATGCCGTCTTTAAAGGAGTTCCATCCGTACTCGTCATAGTTGATGCCTATGTACTCGATCAGCCCCAACTCCTGGCGCAGCTGCAAAATTTCAGCTGTAACGGTGGGCAGGCTGCCGCTGACCTTGGAGGTATTGTCCATGGTCAGCTTAGAAATCGTTTCTCCTTTGTCGTTCTGCACCTTCAGTGCGTCGGCATCGTAGACATACAGGGGGAAGGAGTCGGTGCTGGGAGATTCCTCACCAGGATTCTCCACGCTCAAAACCACTTGATAGGTGTCCTTCAGATTGCCGGCTTTCACACTCTGTAATGACAGGGGGAAGCTCCCGGAGGTGCCGGATAGGCGCTCACTGTCCACCACTTTGGTGGTGTTGTCCTCTGTGACCCGGGTGATGGTCAGCGTGGGCTGCAAAGGGGCGCCCTCAGTAGTGTTTTCCACCGACCAGTCGATATTGACGGCACCGTCGGTATCCTTGAGGTAAATGCTCTGGGGCGGTGTCAGCTTGGCTGTGGCAGGCGGTGCCTGCACGATGATCCAGGCAAGTGCCGACAGGCGGACGTCCTCACCGCCGGCGTTGGGGTGCGGCATGGAGACCAATACCGTGTAGGCAGGGGTATTGCCGTTGGAGAGCTTGGAGAGCACATTCTCCCCGATCCGCACGCTGTTTTTATCCTTGCCGACGGTATAAGTCGCAATGGGCTTGCGGCCGCTCAGCGCCGCCTCATTCGCGTAGTTGCCCTCATACAGGTCGATCCTGTAATTGAACTCTTTGTTCGGCGCCATCAGCGCGGCGTTGGAGCTCCACAGCACGGTGGCGGGCTGATTTACCCGCGTCACGATGGACGCGCCGCCGGGAATCACCAGTGCCAGGGAATCGCCTGCCGTCACGGTATAGGACTTTGACTTGCCCGTCACATCATCGGCAGTGTCCTCAGTCCCGTTGTCCGCCGTAAAGGTAAAGGTGACGGTTCCCACCTTGGTTCCTGTGGTGGCAACAACGCCGGTATCCTCGTTGATGGTGGCAATGAGCGTGTCACTGCTGCTCCATTTGCCGGTGGTGTAGCTGGCCGTCTCACCGCCTGCCCCCAAAACCTCTGCCTTAAGCGTGGGGCGGGTGGTTTTGCCGAGGGAAATCGTATAGTCGGCGTCATTCGCTTCCGGGACGACCTTCACCGTGTGCGCGGAAACTTTCTTTGCCACCGTAAACTGCCGGGTCAGGGGAAGAACATTCACCCAGTCAGGAGCGTCTTTCGTGCCCTCGTTGGCCTGCAGCGTCACCGTATAGGTGCGGTCGAAAGCAGAGGGTGCGATTGCATAGTCGCTAATGGTGAAGGCTTCCTTCTCTGTGTCCAGATAGACCTGCAGATGGATTGGTTCAACCGCGGAGTCGTACCTCAGCTCGAGGCGGAACGGGGCTTCCCTCGGCTCTGTGCCTGCCGGGGTGTGATAATTGCTGTATGCGGTCTCGTAGTCCTGCGCCATGTTGGCCTGCATCGTGAACGATGCCTTGCCGTTGGCGTAGGTGGCCGTCAGTTCGGTGGAAGCGTTGCGCATCAAGACGCTCTTCAGCGTAACGTCGATAATCGAATCGCCTTGATAGAGTGTGGTATCCAGCATATGGCCGAAAACATCTTCCACACCGGTCATACCATTGACGGTGACCGTGGTGGCATCCGCATCCTGCACCGGGTACCAGAGCATTGCCGTGACACCGTATTTGTTCATGGAAAGCGCAGCGGCGGTATACTCTTTGCCATTGATGGTCACGCTGGCGTTTCTAAGATCCACGAACTCGTTAAAGGTAACTGTGATGGGCACGTGCTGTCCGCTGGTATAGGTTCCCGCCGGGGCCGTGACGCTTTGAATGGTGGGGGCGTCCGTGTCCAACAGCGTGGCGGAGACGTTGCTGTTCTTGGTGGTGGCCCAGGAATTTTGGATTTCGCCCTGTACACTTTTCATATACAGTCGGAAGGGCAGCCAGTACTGCTGTTTCCCTCTGTTTTGCGTGGTAGACTGCAGGGAGATGTTGACCGTTTCGCCCTTGTTAATCGTACAGTTCAGCGCTCTCGTTTTGTCGCCGCTGAGCTCCAGAGATGTTCCATTGAACATGTACTCCGTCAGATAGAACGGGGCATGGGGTTGTGTGTCACTATTATAGCCATACGGCGCAAAGCCATTATAGGTCTCTACATCGGTACTCCAGTCAAACTCGATGCTGGCATCGATTTTGTATGGCTGATAAAATGGGTCGGAGTCGACGGGAAGCACCGAGTTGCGGGCACCCTCCAAAATTCTGATGGTATCGCTTAGCGCAACGAAGTCCTGATTGTTGGCACCTTCGCCGATATTGTATTCATTTGCCAGCAAAGGAATATACATATCCCCCTGTATTGTTTCTGTACTTTCGTATCTTTCCTCATAGTTCGGCGCGCTCACTGATGTTTGTATTGTGGGGGCGTCAACCGTCTTTTTTAGCTTGAGCTGACAGTGGTCGGCATAAGCGGCACCGTCATAGAACACCAGATTTTCCGCATCGTAAAATTCAATCATCCCCAGCAGGTTGCCATAGGAATAAGAACCCTCGAGCCAGTCTGGGTTCCCTCCTTTGGTTGTAACTTTGACAGTGATTTTCTGATCACCTAAACTGTAGCCGTCTACCTCATAGGTCAGCTTGTAGGACCCGTCGCTTTGCTCGACGACCTTACTCTTCCCGCCTATCGAGACCTCCACACCGGTGATATACTCGCTGAGCTGGCCTTTTTGAATGCGGTAGGAAAAGCCGACCGGTTTTCCGCCGTATACAGTAAAAGTCCCGGAGCTCCAGCTGTTGCTTGCGAGATCCTCCAGCGTTTGGCTCATCATGCCGCTCATATCCACCGTCTCAACGCCCTCAGGCTTTGTGGCAGAGGCGGAATACTGCAAACTGATGCCCTGCAGCTCCAGCTGCTCCATCAGGCTATTGAGATTCTCCAGAGCTTCCCCGGTAAACTCCCTGCCGGAGAAATAGGTGTCCTTGATCCGCTGCAGCTCCTGTTCGATTTGGATCATGGTCTTCAAATCGCCCAGCGCCACCGGAGTCCCATCCACGTCGGCTATACGGGTGAGATCCGTGGCGGGATTTTCCAGCAGTTCCATGACGGCCGCCAGTGTCAACACCTGGCCGTCCAGCGTGATGGTTTGATCCACCTTGAAATTGCCGTCTTCATCCAGCAGCCCCAAAGCGTTCAGCATGGAAAGCACCTGGTCGCTGCTATCGCCGGTCAGGGCAGAGACCTGCTCCAAAATCGCCTGATTTTCCTCGGGTGTGTTGCCCAGCGAATCGCTCACCGCTGCAAACGCCGTAGTTGGCAGCAGCGTGAGCGTCATGCACAGGCTCAGCAGCGCCGCTAAAAATCTTTTCTTCATGTTTCCTCATCCTCCTTGGTTTGTTCCTGCTGTTTATTGTTTTTTCTCAATCGTGTGCAAAACACGGTAACGACCACCGCCGCTGCAAAGGAGACGACGGCCACCAGCACATAGCCGCCCACGTCCTCCCGTAGCAGCATCGCGCCGAACACGCCCCATGCGGCTGTCTGCTCCTGCACTGCAAACACATCCGCCGCCTGCATCATCACCGCGAACAGCAGCATACACGCTGCGCTCAACCCATATATACCGCGCCGCTGCCTCCGGCGGGTGTTTTCCCGCACCCGCTGCTTGACGAGTACGA
>OHEL01000298.1_pt1 | contig 33723 bp, 29 predicted proteins | sample 1567251 | NCBI WGS metagenome assembly OHEL01 (sample SAMEA3879601, study PRJEB24766) | human gut metagenome | biome: human-associated habitat; feature: feces | place: USA | collected 1985/1987
AATTTATAGATAAATTATGAAATGAAATATTATCCGAAAAAATGTAGGAATTTTGTTTACAGGAAGGCTTTTCTGTCGTTACGATATGGACTTCATTCCCTTTGCCTGCAAAATAATTAGCTTGCAGAGAAAGGGCACGTTCTGTTCCACCAGAAGAAGAACAGTCAAAAATGCAATATACAATTTTTATAATATTTTCAGTTCCAGTAAAACGAATCATAACTGTTATAATAATAATGATTATTTTTACGAATTAGATACGGAATTTCACAACTTCGTTGTCGATGCGTGCCCAAACACTTATATCCATCAAAACTACAATATGATACAGACACAGGCAGAACGTTTCCGCTATATGACCGGGAATATTTCCGAGAAACGATTAGACGACACTTTTCAGGAACATCTTGACATTATCCGTGCCTGCCTGCGCAACGACTGGCAAGAAGCTGCCAAACAGATGTCAGCACATCTTGAGGAATCAAAAAAGGCAACCTTCCAGCTTATTTTTAGCAGTACTTCTGCGCAATCACTCACGGTATAGGCAACGTTCTGCATTTTTCATAACAACATTGCCTTTTTTATCTATCCATATCAGGTGTCGCATTCACATGATGTTTCGCCTCATGGGGTTTGGTCAAAAGGCACACACACTCTACATGTTTCGTGAACGGAAACATGTCGCAAGGCTGGCACTCGACAGCCTGATATCCATGTCTTGTGAGATATTTTAAATCCCTCGCAAGTGTCTCCGGGTTGCATGACACGTAGACCACTTTTTTCGGTGCAAGTTTTACAACTGAGGATAAAAATGCCTCATCGCTTCCTGATCTCGGTGGATCCATGAAAACAACATCCACTTTTTCGTTCTGCTCTGCCAACTCCACCATAAATTTTCCGGCATCTGCATTGTAAAACTGTTCATTTTGGATGTGGTTCCGTTTTGCGTTGATGATTGCATCCTTCACAGCATCACGGTTTAACTCCACGCCGATCACTTCTTTTGCCTGAGACGCAGCGATCAGACCAATGGTTCCCGTTCCACAGTACGCATCGATCACTTTCTCTTTTCCGGTCAGCCCCGCATACGCAATCGCCTTGTTATAAAGTATCTCTGTCTGCACCGGATTCACCTGATAAAATGATTTTGGCGAAATACGGAAGGTACAGCCACAGAGCGTATCCTCAATATAGCCTTTTCCATAAATAACAGTTTCCTTTTCTCCGAGAACCATGCTGGTCTGTTTATCATTTATATTAACCACAACTGTAGTTATTTCAGGATGAAGCTTCCGCAATGCTTTCACAAAATTATTTTTGGATGGAAGAATCGGGGAACCAAGCACCAGCACTACCATCACCTCGCCGCTGTGAAAACCACGGCGCACGAGAACATGCCGGAGCAGACCGTATCCGGTGTCCTCATCATAAGTTTTTATTTTAAACGAATGTAAAAGTCCTCTGATATCACGGATGATAGCGCTTGAAAGCTCATCCTCAATCTCACAGGAATCAATGTTGATGACCTCATGGGTTCCGGCCTTGTATACACCGGAGATCACGCCGCCCGGTGCCGCTTTTGCATGTCCGTTTCCTGCGGTACGCCTGCCTCCGTTTGCATGTTTTCCCCTGCGCTCCACATCAAACACTGCGTGTACTTTATTTCTGTAATGATACGGATTTTCCATTCCGATGATCGGCAGAACTTTACAGTAATCCCCAATGTTTTTGCGCACATAGGTCTGTTTTTCCTGCAGCTGTTGTTCGTAGGACATTCCCTGATAATCACAGCCGCCACATTTTTTTGCATACGGACAGGCTGCTGCCTGTTTCTTTGTATCCTGCGGCGCTTTCTTTGTATCCTGCGTTTTCTCTGATTTCCATGCGTATTTTTTCTGCAATGCTCCCGCATTATCTATGATTTTTTTCTTTCCTTTTGTCTGCATGACTGCTCCTTTTATTTTAGCTTGTTACTTTTCATCTCTATGTGTTTATGCTATCATAGGAACCCATAAGAATCAAAATATTTTTAGTGAGGTTATGAATATGAATTTTATTAAGAAAAATTGGAAAGGTGTGCTGTTATGCCTGATGATTGCGATTCCAAGCTGGATTTTAGGAAAAATTTTCCCAATTGTAGGTGGTCCTGTCTTTGCGATCCTCCTAGGAATGGTCATTACATTATTGGTCAGCGATAAATCTGCTCTACAGAGCGGCATCACATTTGTGTCCAAAAAGATCCTGCAATATGCTGTTATTTTACTTGGTTTTGGAATGAATCTCTCTGTCATCCTGCAGACAGGAAAACAATCGCTTCCAATCATTCTTGCAACGATCACAACATCCCTTGTTGTTGCCTGGGTATTACATAAAATCCTTCATGTTCCCGGAAAAATCTCCACACTCATCGGTGTAGGTTCCTCGATCTGCGGAGGCTCCGCAATTGCAGCTACTGCTCCTGTCATTGACGCTGATGACGAGGAAGTTGCACAATCAATTTCCGTCATTTTCTTTTTCAATATGCTTGCCGCTTTATTTTTTCCTATGCTTGGCACCATTCTCGGTTTTTCCCAGACAAGCGGAGAGGCTTTCGGTATTTTTGCCGGAACTGCTGTGAATGACACCTCTTCCGTTACCGCTGCTGCCTCCACCTGGGATTCCATGTACAACCTTGGTGCGGCGACTTTGGATAAAGCTGTCACCGTAAAACTTACAAGAACACTGGCAATTATCCCGATCACGCTTGTCCTTGCTTTTCTTCGAACCAGAAAGGAACAAACGGATCATAATAAAGTGGATTTTAAAAAGATTTTTCCAATGTTCATTCTCTATTTTATAATTGCATCCATTATTACAACAATAGCAGTGAACTTCGGTGTTCCTGCAGCTGTTTTCAATCCGCTAAAAACTTTGAGCAAGTTTTTCATCGTTCTTGCCATGAGTGCAATTGGCCTGAATACCAATATTGTGAAATTAGTGAAAACAGGAGCCAAGCCTTTGCTTCTTGGATTCAGCTGTTGGATCGGTATTACCTGTATGAGTTTGCTGATGCAACACGTATTAGGTCTGTGGTAAAATTATGAATCTTTTTGATAGGAGGAAGCGGTTTTCGCTCCTTCTATTTTTGTATTCTGGCAAATAGAAGCGCTATCACCATCAGAAAGCATCCCACAAACACAAAGCACCACTGGATTCCGATTTTTGTCAAAAATGCTGATGCTGACAGCGTCAGTATCTCCACCAGATTCACGCCCATATTAAGCACAGACAGTGTTGCCGCGCGCTGGCTGCCACACTCTGTCTCGTCCACAAACTGATTTTCCAGATCCATCAGCAGATATTCCGGAAGATTTAAAAGCAACGGCAATATCAGCATTAGAAGCAGTACGGCTGCCCTGAATTTTACCACTCCAAAAAGAAGAAATGCCACCCCTGCTGTGGCAGCTGTAACTGCGGGCAGTTTTTCCCTGCCGGACTTTCCGTTTTTTCCGTCAGACAATTTTCCTAAAATGGGTTCTGCCAGCATCTGTACGGCTGAATAGCTCAAAATGATCAATGACATCCATTCTACCGGCAAACCGCAGTTTTCAAGTTTTTCCACATAAAAGAAGTTGATCAGAAGCCATGCGATACTGAAAATCGCCAGCGAAATCACAAACAGAAATGCTTTTTTGTTTTTAAATATCGCTAAAATCTGTACTTCCTTTCTATCTGCAATTATGGTTTTACTGCTTTCACTTCTCAGGAAGAACGAGCATACAACCGCTATAATATCCATGACTACAGTTGTAATCAGTAGACCTTCCATACCGCTTATTTTATAAATCCCGGCATACGCAACTGTACTGATGATAAAACCTGCTATTCCAAAGTTTTCTGCATGTGCTGTTTTTACAAGATATCCGTTTTCCCCATACAGATTGTACAGGTATGCGCTTCCTGTCCCGGAGGTAAAGCACGCCGCAATCCCCTCCACAACTGCCTCCACGACGAACAGTGCAAGTGACCGGCTCACAAAGGCTGCAAGCAATAAACTTCTCGCGCCAAACAGTAACACCTGTGCCCAGATCAGGGATTTCCGGTATCCAATTTTATCTGTTATAAATCCTGTTGGAATTTCCCCCAGAAAAATCACGCCAGACAATAATGCCTGAAGGAGGAAAAATATGTGTTCCGACACACCAGCCTGCGTTCTTACCAGCAACGCAACCGGTGCAAAAAAGACAAGTCCATTCAAAAAACAGACTCCATCATAACTATCAAATTTTAATTTTTTCATGAGATATCTCCTTTTTTTCTAATTCGTAATCAGTTGACCGATCTTCTTTTTTGTAACCCAAAAAAGATTACACCTATCTGTAACCTGATCTAAAAACTGTGCCGTCTTTGATCTCAGCCAGTTTTTCCATCATTGAATTAGAAAAAAATCAATGTCTCATGTATTTGACAACCTCCGGAGTCTTACTTTTAAAATATACTGTTATTTAAAAACTGTATCAGTGAGAAATGTTCACTGACGTAATTTATACTAACATAACGTATTTCAAATTACAAGTTTCAGTGCCCCTCTCACTTATATACCACCTCTGGAGCTATTATAACAACTCTGCCATAACAAGACACATCAGGAAACAATTGTTTCTTTTCCAGATCCATTCCAAATAAAGGCTTTCGACCGTGCTCTTCTCGCACTGCTTTAATATTTTTTCATCACTTTGCAGTGTTTTCAAATTCTCCTTCCAGCCGGAAAAGTCGGACCATTTTCCCGGGATCAGGTCTGTAAACCAGCTTAGATTTCGTTTGTATTCGTAATGAAGGATCTGACCGTCTAATCCATATCTGCTGATAAATTCTGCCGCAGTCCTGTTAATCGCTTTCGACTTGTCTGTATAGAGCAGACTGATTTTGTCATAGCAGATTTCCTGTTGATTATTTTCTGATGAGCATGTCTGCTGGTTTCCGTTGCTTCCAGTTTGTGTTCCGGAAGCTGTCTCATCGTTTGCAGCGCTCTGACATAGCATTATATTTTGTGGTTCTTTTACGATACCGCGCACAGTAAGCTCTCTTCCGTTGTATAGGATCTGCTGTCCTTCCACCTCTGTTCCACCAAACAACTGCTCCGCTAAGGATGCACCTAGGATGCAGCCCTCTGTGTCGCTTTCCGGCAGATTTTTTCCCCACGGAAGGACGGAGTGGGAATCTCCACAGAGTAACAAAATATCCGCGTTGCTGCTCCGTTCGTTTATCGTAGCACGAACTGTCTGATTTTTCTGCTCTGTCCACGCTGTGAATGTCTCTGCGGATGCCGTATCCTGCCGGATTGACGATATTTCGCTCTGGGTAAACTTGTCTTCCCCAGACTGGATTGTGATGATATTGGAAAAATCCTCTGTTTTATTATGATAAACGCATGCAAATACCAAAAATACAGCTCCAAATAATCCAAAAGCCAGACTTGCGATCCTTTTTCTGTAACTTATTTTTTTCATTGTTCTGTCCTTACTCCGTCATCCGCACAACATCCCCGTTTCCAACCGTCCGATCAGAATCTGTGATGATCTGGCAGTCCGCACTCAGTGAGTTTCCGCTTACCGCTGCATAACTGCTATTTTTATCTAAAATCTGCACTTCCGCCTTCCTCGCGATATACTGCTCTCCGAGCACTGTATTTTCCGTCTCTAAGAGTAACACATACGCTTTGTTATTTTCCTGCCAAACGGCTGTAACCGGCACAAGGTAATCATAGCTTTCCGATTTTCTTGTGGCAGTCATCTGTGCGCTCTCACCCGGCAAGAAATCATCCCCCTGCATAGCAATTGACACTTTTATGCTGCTTCCGTCTTTCGATGTTTCCAAGGAAACAATGCTGCAATCAGACGTTTCCTTACCGACACCGGTAATCGTTGCATTATCTCCCACTGAGAGATATTCCCTGTTTTTGCTGTCCGTTGTCGTAGTAAAAAAAAGTCCACTCTGCTCATCGCTCATGACAACTGCCGCCGTGTCTGTTGTTTTCTGCCCGGTTTCCACACATACTTTTGTAATAATCCCGGAGGATGGTGCAGTTATCTCTCCGTTCTGCTGCTTTAGGGTTTTCAGCTTTTCTAACTGTTTCTGGAACTGCTCTAAAGAAATGGCGTTGATTTCCTGCGTGTGATCGATGTCTGCAGACAGACCTGCATCTTCTACCGCGCGCTCTGCGGCTTTCTTTGCATCCTCTGCAGTACTTGTATTGGATTCCAGCTGTTCCTGCTTCTCCTCTAATGCGACGCTGGCAGAGTCAAGTGCCGCCTGCTTTTCAGTAACTTTTGCCTGAATTGTGTCGTATGTGTTCTGCTTTTCCTGCACAGTTTCTTCTAACTGCTGGAGCTTCTGTGTTATGGTTGAATCTGTATCTTTCTTTTCTGCTTCGCCTGTCTGATCTGCGGTATCTTTACTTTGCTCTGCCGCAGCTGCATCCTTCACATTTTGCAGTTCCTCTTTGACTGCATTCAGCTCCTTCTCCGCCTGTGCGAGTGCATCCTTCGCACTGTTTAATTCCTTCTCTGCCTGACTTTTCGCATCCGCCGCTTTCTGCAATGCCTCATTTGCCTTCCCATCGGAAACTGTATTCTTCGCTATCGTTTCCTCATAATCTTCCTGCGCACGCTTTAACTCCAGCTGCTGCTTTGCGTCTGCCTGCGCTTTATTTTTCTTCAGGGAATCATTTTCAAGCTGAAGCTTTTTGATCTGGTTCTGCAGCTCATAAATCTGATCTTCCAGACTGTCCATATCAAGTGCAAAAAGAGTTTCTCCTTCCCCGATGCTTTCTCCCGTATGCACATTGACCTGTGCAACCAGAATTCCTTCCTCTGTGACAATCGCTTTCTCGCCGCCTGCCTCCACGGTTCCCGATGCCATAACCGTGTGCTCGATCTTTCCGGATGACGGAGCTGATGCCGTTACCTGAGGGACAGTGATGGATGCCACCACCCGCGATGCAATCGTGAAAACCAGCATGACCGCAAGTAAACCAGCCAGCCCTTTTAACCAGAAAATTCCCGATTTTCCGGTTACTGCTATTTCATTTTCCGAATTTTTGTTTTTTCTTATATTTTTCATATTCTCAATTACATTCTGCTCCTGCACTATTCCTTCGCTCCCGCCATCGCAATTCCCTGCTCCAGATAGTCCTGTCCTGCCAGAAAAACAAACATTGCGGGCAGGATCGTCACCAGTGATGCACAGAGTGAAAATCCTGCGTTCTGGCTCGTGATCTCCGGCAGAAAAAGTGACAACGGCCAGAGACTTTTTGTTTTCAAAAACGTCATCGGCTGCTCTAACATGCTAAAACAGTCCAAAAACGAAAATACTAATGCCGACAGGATGCCCGGACTTCCAAGCGGTATGCCGATCCGCAAAAAAATCTGGAATTCTCCCGCCCCGTCCATACGTGCCGCCTCCATGACATTTTCCGGTATTCCACGGAAAAAGCGGTACATAATAAAGACGGAAAACGTTGCAAAAATTCCGGGCAAAACGACTGCCTGCGGTCTGTCCAGCATTCCCAGACGGTTTAACACCAGATACTGCGACAACATCGTGACCTGAAACGGCATCATCATCACGAGAATGAACAGCCGGTAAACTGTTTTTCTTCCGCGGAAAGAATACCGCGCCAGCCCCCACGCTGCCGGCATGCCAAAAAGCATCTGCCCTGCCAGAATTTCCCCCGTGTAAAAAATCGAGTTCCAGAACATCTGAAAATATTCTGGTGAATCGAAAAGAAGCTCCACAACATTCTGCAACGTCGGGTATTGTGGCAGAAGATGCCAGATAGCAAGCCCATCTCCCTTTCCGAGTGCAGGTGCGATGCACGTATAGATTTCATGGTTTCCCATAAAAGTGCCGACAAGCAGAAAAAGAACTGGAGCAAGGCACAAGCCTGCTGTCAGAATCAGAATGCATGTTATTATTATTCTCTTCATGAGATTCTTCTTTCTATATTTATATTGTACATCTTCCTTTTTATCTGCTGTCTCCTGTTCATTATCCTTCCCGCTCCCAGCTTCGCTCAAGTAACAGCACAAACACCGCAATTACAAACGCGAGCATCACAGATGCCGCCGCCATCTTATCCACCGAGAGCGTCTGGAACCAGTTGTTGAACACATGCTGCAACAGATAAATATTTTCCTGTGGATAGCTGCCCGCTGCCATGTAAACCTCCCGGAACGCTTTAAATGAATTTAAAACCGACAAAATGACAACGGTAAATGCCACCGGGCGGAGATTCGGAAGTGTGATATAGAAAAACTTTTTCCATTTTCCGGCTCCGTCCATATCTGCCGCCTCATAAATCCCCTGCGGGATTGCAGAAAGCCCCGCCATCCAGAGCACGATATCATACCCTAAATATTTCCAGACATAGCTGAATACGAGGATTCCAAATGCGGCATCGGTGTTCATCCAGTCTACCTCCTGCACCGACAAAACGTTTAAAATCTGCCCGATTCCGCTCATTCCTGACAGCGCATGGATCGCACTGTTCACAAATCCGTGGCTGTCAAAAAGAATCTTCCACAGTACGACCACACTTGCCGCCGGGATTGCCATCGGAAGCAGATACATACTTTTAAGTGCCGCTGCACTGCCCCGGTAAAACTGTTCCATCGTCACATTCCGATGTTTTTTCTTTTTCTCTGCCAAAATCAAAACTTGCTGCAACAGCAATGCCAGTATCAGCGATAATAGCAACAGGCATGGAATACAGGTGACCACAAAACGCAGTGTATTTTTCGCTGCAAGATTAAACGCATCATTTTTTATCACCTGCACGTAGTTACTGATCCCGACGAAACTGCCATCCACGGTCTGGAAAAAAGAGCGCCGCACCACATCTGCAAATGGAATCAGTCCAAACACCGATACTCCCAGAAATTTGGGCAATAGAAAATACCATCCGGGATTTCGTTTTTTTCTGATTTTTTTTATTTTCATCCTCATGTCTTTCTCATCGCCTGCTGCAATCTATCGTCATCTTCCTTTCTACTGCTGCTCTGCAAGATAAAGATTCACTTTCTTTGTGATCTCATTTACCGTTTCTTCGAGGTTTTTCTCCCCTTTTACATAGCTTGTTCCATGCCCGATCACAAGGTTCTGGATCGTACGGTCTGTGAGTGCTGACTGCTCCACTGCTTCCAGCTGCGCTAAAATTACGTCTGCTTCCTCCTGTGTCATGGAGCGGTATTCAATCGTATAGATTTTGTCGCTTCCATCCCTGTTAAATGCCATGCTTGTTTCCGTCCGTCCCATCAATGCATTGATCTGATCCTTTAAAGCTGCCTCATTCACCGGAATTCCGTTGCTGGAAGCTCCTGCCTCTTTTCCGAGCAATGTTTTCACAAATGCTTTTCCTGCATCCTCATTGCCTCCTGATACCACACCTGCCTGTAAAAATGGGACATAGGTAGAAATTCCACCATTCGACAATGCACCATAAACCGCTCCGTCCGTCGACCCTGCACTCAACATCAACTGGAAATCCTCGACATCTGCAATGGTTCCAAATTCCACTTTACATGTCTCTGTAAATAAATCCATGCTGTCTAATGTTCCATAACGGTATCCATCGCACATTCCGCTCTCAAAAAAATTGCCATAGGATTCAATATCGCTGTGATCATCCACATCATAAATGCGTTTCACCTGTGTCAGATAATCGGAAACTTTCGTTTCATCCAGACTTCCGTCCTCTTTTACCCAGTTTTTGGAATCTACATTGTAAAAATCAAGCAGTAACTCTTCCACCATCTTCTGCTGTACCACATAAGTCGTACTTTTGTCCTTTGCCAGGGTTTCGATGCGGTCTGCAAGTGCCTGCGTGGACTTTCCTGCATCTACCGTCTGCTGATCTGACGTGATAAATGATACTAAGAAACGTGTCGGAATCGCATATATCTTTCCATCCTTTGTGCTGTCTTTCACAATGGAATCCACAAGTCCATCCGAAGCCTTTACCTCATCCACAACATCACTGATATCTGTTAAAATTCCTTTTTCCACATAGCTGTCCACCGGCATTCCATCTAAGATAAGCACATCCGGTCCATTTCCTGCCAGGATATCCGTGCTCAACGTCTTCAATGCGTCCTCTAACGTCACTCCATTATCATCCGTCATGCCAATTTCAAGGTTTACATAAATATCTGCATACTCCTGACGGAAAATATTGACTGCCTGACGCAGCGTATCGGAATCCTGCAATGCATAAATATTGAGTTCCTGATTCAGGTTGGCAGACGCGTCTGCATCGTAGGTGTAGCTGTAGAGTGCACCCTCCATTCCGTTATTTCCTGCCACAAAAAGATGCGTCTCATCCTGCATATACACTCCGTAAAAAATCGCACCGCTGTTGCTCAATGCAGTCTGCTCGCCCTGTACCAGCTCCTCCACAACTGCTCCACCTGTTGTATAGTGGAAAATTCCTTTATAATCTGCAAAAATAATACTGTTATCATTCTCCGCTTTTGCAAACGTCACCGGAAGTCCGGTATCGGAATTTCGATAAACGAGGTTATCATCTGAACAGATCTGCTCAGTCAATGCGGTCAGCTCGTCTGTCTCTTTTCCGGTTGCCGTGTCATAGCAGAGCACCTTGTCACTTGTGACGATATAGCAATTCGTTCCAACCACATCAAAATAAGGAATATAGGTATCCTCATCGATTTCAAATGTCACTGTTTTGCTTCCATCTGTACAGTCAATTCCATACAAACCTCCCTCTGTATCGCGAATGATCAGCTGTTTGTTACTGTCAAATGCTGCAACTGATACAAAGGCATCTTCTGCAGGCATTTCAATCGAAAATGTATGTGTGCTTCCGTCTGCGTCCACAATTGTAACCTGGCATAATCCGTTTTCTGTGTAATCAAGAAACGCAACTGTTCCATCCTCTGCGACTGCGACATTACTGTAAGAGATATCTTCAAGCGGTGTTGTCTCCCAGCTTCCGCCTCCATCACTGCTTTTTGCCACATAGATGCCATAATCTGCATCCTGCCCTACAATTTCAAGTGTTCCATCTGACAGTGCTTTGAACTGTAAAATGCTATTGATCTCTTCCGGAAGTGCTACTTTTGATTCAATAAATCTTCCTTTGCCGCCTCCTGCGCTGCCATCAGCATTCGTGCCACTGCTTTCTGTTCCATCTAAGCCTCCGCCTGCATTTTTTCCACAGCCGGTGAATATTCCTGCTATCAATGTCATCAGAAGAACTAAAACCATTGTGACAACTAGCATGCCTAGTTTTTGCCTGTTTTTTATCTTTGCATTTTTCATTTTGTTTTCATGACCTTTCTTTTTTTATTTTGCTTTTATAATTGCAGCTCCACAATCATTGCCAGAACAAGCAGCTGTTCCTCTGCTTTGGCATTCTACATGCAGCATTTTGCGTTTCTGGTTTTATCTTACAGAAGAAATCTTAGAAAAATCTTTAAATTTGGCTTTAATTTAACTGTTACATTTCAAAATAATCTATAATTTAAAGATTTTTCTAAGATTTCTATGCTATACTCATCCTTATAAATCTCAGGAGACATTATCATGCGTATTTTATTGATCGAAGATGATCTGAATTTTTGTGAAACCCTGCGTTTTCAATTAGAGCAGGAGGCTTATGAGGTGGATGTATGCCACGATGGAAGAGACGGTCTTGACCTCTTCTTACAGGACGCGCACGACATTGTCCTGCTCGACCGCATGCTCCCGACCATGAACGGTCTGCTTGTATTGCAAAAAGCGAGACAGGCCGGAATTTCTACGCCTGTCATACTGATCACCGCCCTCGGCGAACTTTATGACCGGATCGAAGGGCTGGATGCCGGTGCAGACGATTACATTGTAAAACCATTCGCCTTCGAAGAACTGACCGCCCGCATCCGCTCCCTCGGCAGACGCAGCGGCAAATGGGAAGATGACAATTTACTTACCATCTGCGACATCAGTTATGACTGCAACGCGAGACTGCTAAGTGGATCTACTGGCTCCATCCGGCTCTCCGGCCGTGAGGGCAGATTGCTTGAAGTTCTTCTGCGAAGTTTTGAGCTCGTCATCCGCCGTGAAGTTCTTCTTGTCCGTGTCTGGGGCGTGGACGCAGAAGTGGAGGATTGTAATCTCGATACTTACATCCATTATCTGCGCAAACGGCTCTCCTACGTTGGAAGCACGCTTGCCTTAAAAACCATCCGCGGTGTCGGATATACGCTGGCTTCCTCCTGATTCCAGATTTTTCATATAAAATTATGAAGCTTCTGCATATTTTCGCGCTGCCGTTACTTTTCAATTATTTTATCCTTATTGCAATTTACAGATACCTTTTTTCACCATCTGCTTTATGTACATTATCAGGAGGTTTCTCATGTTTCCACACTTCACCTTTTCCGGCACAACCTATCAGGCTTTGCATCGCAAACTCACCTTATTTTGTACCTGCGTCACACAGATCATTCTCCTTGCCTTAAGTGCTCTGTGTGTTTTTGTTGCAAAAAAAAATATAAAGCAGGGAAACGAAACCGCTTTTCTCACAGAGACAAGTTCTGTCATTTCCCATTTGCAGGAGCAGGATGTCATCTCACACCAGTGGTTAAACCAGTTACAGGAAAACAGTTCTATCCAGATTTATCTTTATGAGAATGGGACTCCACTCTTTTATGACCAGTATCATCAGACAACTGCAGACGAGCAATTATGTGAAAATGCACTTCTCGCCGCAGAAGAGCTTACCGGGAACCCTCCTTTTTTCACGAAAAATAAAAGGCTTTCCTCGCATACGGAATATCAGTTCAACTCCGGCGATAACATTCCCTACATTGCATCCGTCGGCAGTATCCCAAAAGGCGACAGCTACTTAAACTTTCTGATCCTGCGCTCGCTCGCCGAACAGTCTCACCAGATGCTGTCGTTAAGAATTATCGTGATCATTGCAAATATTGCCGCATTTTTACTGCTGTTTCTCTTTTTCCACTTCTTCATCCGAAAAATGTTAGAACCAGTCGAAACTGCACAGAAAAAGCAGACACAATTCATCGCCTCCGCCTCCCACGAGCTACGCACCCCATTAGCGGTTGTCCGCTCCGGCTTGGAATCCGTTGAAAAATGTTCAAATGAAGAGGAACGAAACCACTTTCTACATCTGATGTCCGAGGAGACCGTCCACATGAAACGTCTGATCGACGATATGCTGCTGCTCGCAAATTCGGATGCTGACACGCTCACCATCAAACCGGAAGCCTGTCAGCCGGATTTGCTGCTCTTAGACACTTATGAAAAGTTTGAACCACTGGCAAAGAAAAACGGGCTTCACCTTATCCTCACTCTGCCGGAAGAAATTCTCCCGGACTGCTTCTGTGATATCCACCGCACAGAACAGATTTTTTCCATTATCGTGGATAATGCACTCTGTTACACACCATCCGGTGGAAAAGTGACACTCTCCTGCCATGCTGAAAATGAAATGCTTTGTTTTCTATTCGAAGATACCGGATGTGGAATTTCAGAGGAAAAGAAATCCCATATTTTCGAACGATTTTACCGCGCCGACGATGCCCATACCGACAGAGAACACTTTGGACTCGGACTCTGCATTGCAAAGGAACTTACCGAAAAGCAAAATGGGAACATCCATGTTGTGGATGCTCCCATTTCCGGCAGCTGCTTTATGGTACAATTGCCATGTGCACTTTAATTTTTATGTGATCTCTACGCTCTCCTGTCAGGTTATATTTTTCCTGTTATTCCACATTTTTCAGTGCCTGATCCATCGGAATACGCTTGATTCTTCTGAAATCCAATACCATGACAAGCAGATATCCGATCAGGATAAACAGGAACATTTTCACATAGCCCATCGTGCTTATGCGGAAAGCGTACCATCCACTGTAGGAAAAGAGCATGATCCTCCAGACTGCCTTCATGATGACGACACCTAAAATCACGCTGACAACATCGATCACCACAAGAACGATGGTCGTGGACAACAGATATAAACTTGCAATCTCCCGGTTCTCATAGCCCAGGATTTTTGTCATGGAAATTGCATTTTCGTTCTTCTCGATGATCAGCTTCGTGAGCAGGTAAATCAATACTGCGGATAACAGGATGCACAGATACTGGAAGTAGGTCATATAAGAGCCCATGGAATGATCGAGCTGGTCACACATTTTCGTAATGTCGTGTTCTGTGATGACGGTTGCGATCTCATCCTCATCAATATCTGTGATCTCTGAATCCGAGAGATAGCCTGTGAATGCATCACTGTCCATGTCAAAGATTTCACAATACTGCTCATTGGGCAGAAATACTGCCAGCGCCTGACTGTGATCATAGATTCCTGCAACCTCAAACTCATACTGTTTGTTCTCATATTTTTCGTCAAGAACCACTGTGTCACCCACGCTCAGGCTGTATTTATCTGCATAGGAAGCAGAAATATATGTCTCGTTTCCTTTCAGGGCAGACAGGTTACTGATTTTCACATACCGGCTGTCATCCTCGATTCCGTAGACAGAAATCTCCTCATCTAACGTATCGCTCTTGTGCTGCAGAGATGTCATATTGAATTTCTCTGCATCTTTATTATCCGTTGTGATAATGTCTCCATCCTCATTCTCATAAGACTTTAACACATACTGGTAGTTCGTGAACATCATATCTGAAACATTGGACTTGTAATAGTCGAGCGTCTCTGGCATACCGACCGCCATTGCAAGCATAATGCTGATAAACAAGATACCCACAAATAAAATCAGGTAATTCGTCACGTTCTGGAACATGATACGCAGGCGGAAACGGCTTAAAAAGCTCCATTTTGGCAGGCGCATTGCTTTTTTACGCTTTGTTTTTTTCAGATCATGACGCAAAAACTGTAATGGTGTATGCCTCATCATTTTTATAATGACGACAAGATTGACCGCAAGCATTAAAACAACCGGAATGATTGTTGTCTTGAAAAAGGCATCCGGGTTCCAGACTGTCTGATAAGTTGGAAGACTGTAGCTGTTATAATACATGCCGACAACCACATTTTTAAATACGGTATAGCCGAGGATATTTCCAATGCACGCTGCGAGAAGTGTCACGATCACCGGCATGGAAATATAATGTCTGACCAGTTCACCTCTCGTATAACCAGAAGCTCTCAGTGTTCCGATCGTAGAAGCCTCCTTCACGATCGTGTTGCTGATGGTCACTGCAAAAATAAATGCAATGATCACGATCAAAATATCCAGTAAAACACCACCCATAGCTTTGTCTGAACCCATATCATCCGTTGCAAAATTAATAGCCGGATTTGCATAGCGCGGCATATAGTCCTCTAACTCTATGTCATCACACACTACCTGTGTGAGCAGTGCTTTCATGAAATCATCGGATTTTGCTTTCTGCTCCACTTCATCTGCAGGAGTATCCACATAATTCCATGTGTAAGAATAATGAACAGTTTTATGTAAACTATTAAATCCTTCCTGTGTGACCATAGCCACATCGAATTTGATCGCATCAAACATCATATCCGTTGACTTCTCATGCAGTGTCGCATAATTGACATAGGCGATCAGTCCGACAACTTTGAACCTCTGCCCGCTGACAGAAATCTCATCTCCCACTTTGACGCCGACATTGTCTGCATGCATACGGTCAGTTGCGATCTCATCCGCTTTTTCCGGAAATGCTCCGTCAAGCAGGCAGGCAAGATCCACGTTATCATTTTTTGCATAGACACGGATGTTTCCTTCTGCCTCGCCGTCGTTGTTGTAATCTTCCTCCTCATTTCGGAAGAAGTTCTCATATACTTTTACCGGAACTTCTGTAAAATCAGGATCGTTTAACTCGTATTTTTCTTCTGCGTCAGCATATTTATCATCAATTTCCTCTACAATTTTATCCCATGCCTCGTCGTAGGCTTCCGGATAAGCCTTTTCATCCAACTTTTCGTCCAGCTCTTTTTTTGCTTTGTCAAGATAATACCGTCTGACGTCCGCTTTTGTTCCTGTCTCGATAGCAGAAAGTAACGTCTCATCTGCCTTTTTGTCCAGCTCAAAATGTCCATCCTCTAACTTATATTTTGTCACGCCTTCATTTGCTGCAACGAGCATACTCTCATTTGCAACATACATACCGGAAACAAAGCCGATCGTGAGGATCAGGAATAATGCCACCACAAGATATTTTTTCCAGTCACCGAGCAATTCACGCGGAATACGTCTGATGAGTGGATTTTTAATTTTTTTCTTTTTCATAACTGCCACACTCCTTACCACTCAAGATCTGCTGCTGAAATCTTGTGCTCGTTCCTCTCGTTGTGGCGCACGGCTCCATCACGAAGTTTTATAACATGATCTGCCATGTTCTTGATTGCCTCGTTGTGTGTTACCATGATGATCGTATTTCCATATTTTTTGTTTACATCTTCGATCAGTTTTAAAATTTCTTTGGAGGTGTTATAATCCAAAGCTCCGGTTGGCTCATCACAGAGCAGGATATCCGGGTTTTTCACGATCGCACGACCGATGGAAACACGCTGCTGCTGACCACCGGACAACTGATTCGGCAGCTTGTACCGGTGTTCGTAAAGTCCAAGTGTCTGTAACAGCTCATCGATATCCAGCGCATTGTCGGAAAGATACGCTCCGACTTCAATGTTTTCCTTCACGTTCAGATTGGCGATCAGATTGTACATCTGAAATACATAGCCAAGATGTTTTCTGCGGTATTGGGTTAGTTTCTTCTCACTCATATCTTCGAGCTTATCACCGTTGATCGAGATGTAACCGCAATCGGCACTATCGATTCCTCCGATAATATTTAATAAAGTTGATTTTCCCGAACCGGACGGTCCAAGCAGAACACAGAACTCTCCTTTTGCCACGGAAAAGTTCATTCCGCGCAATACTTCCTGACGTGTTTCTCCACTTCCAAAACCTTTTTTCAGGTCAACGATCTCCAAAAATTTTTTCTCTTCCTCTGACATAGTCTCCCCTTTTTCAAAAAACATATTTGGCAACAGCCATTTTTGACATCTAGGTTAGTTGTAACTAATCTCAGGAAAATTATAGCACATGATATTGGGGATACAAGGAAGAGATATTGTTGTTGAGAAATTTTGTCAGTTAAATTAACTATTTGATTACATATTGACCTTTGATACTATTCGATATAATATATGTATATACAGTTAATACTATATAACAAAGACCGTCGCATGAAGTGCGTGTAGATATCGATTATGAAACTAAGCTTCATGATCAACAATATCTTTTTTAAAGGAGTGAATATTTATGAGCGATCAGGTTGCCATCAAAACATGGGGAAATAGTCAGGGAATACGTATTCCAAAGAATATTCTTGAAAAACTTGGACTCCATGTCTCAGATACTTTACAAATTGAAGTAATTGATGATTCGATTGTTTTGAAAAAAGCATTTAAACACAAAACATTTGAGGAACGCGTTGCTGAATACAATGGGGAAATTTCAATTTGTGATTATGATTGGGGAGAACCTGTCGGAAAGGAAATTTTATGATGAATTTTTCGCAGGGAGATATTATCAAAATTTCTAATTTAAAAGATGCAATGCTTGTTGTAAGTAAAAATGAATTTATTAAAAAAACAGGTGTTTTTCACGTCTGCCCACTTTTAGAGAATTATGCAGAAGGTCCTCTTCACATAAAAGTACGCGGTGTCAAAGACACCTCAGGAACTGCTATATGTGAGCAATTGAAGCTAATTGACCCTTCCGCCAGAAGCTGCAAACGTATCGACCGCGTCCCTTATCATATGATTATGAATGTTTCAGACGCAATACAGGGTATTTTTGAATATGACTAATATAAGAAACAAGGAGACTTCCATGACCGAAACCCTATCGAAAGCCTGGTCATTATTTGACGCAGGCAATTACACTGATGCAGAAACGCTTTATAAAGAATGTTATGCAAAGATTCCTTCCACCGACCATGACAATTACTGGCAGGTTCTCATGGGATTGATTTATGCAGAAAGCTTTCTAGAACATTTTGCAGAGGCTCGTACCTACGCTTCGCAGTTGATTTCGTGTGCAATTGATCACGAAGAAAAACACATTGCAATCCATCAGGCAGGCATGATCGAACGGATGGCTGGTGCGTATGACAAGGCTATGAACTTATTTTTACAGGAAGAAGCACTCATTGAAAAAAATTTCCCGGATGATGCACTTGCCCGCTCCGCAAATCTCTATGAGCAGGGCTATGTTTCCATGAAGCTTCATGATCTTCCTCTCGCAGAAAAAAACATGCTTTCAGCCTTAGATTTTGCTAAAAAGTCGAACGATCTTATCTCCATCGGCTGTGCTTACCGCGGTCTTGGGGAAATCCTGAAAGCGTCAGAAAAAGTAGAGGATGCGGCTGTCTATTTTGAAAAAGCTATCACCGCTTTCCAGAAAGCCGGAGATACCTACGGTGTGGAAGAAGTAAAAGAACTCATGTCAAAATAACATCTTACATAAACATACTTATGTTCACCACATCCGTTTTTAAATGAAACATGTTTTTCAAAAAATATGCATGTTTAGTTTGACTCTCTGTTCACTTGTACCTTGTTCCAGTAGCGCCTCTCTCTTCGCATCCTGCAATATTCAGATGCGTCTGTCCCCACTGCTGCATCGCTTCAATGATCGGTGCCAGCGTCCTGCCAAAATCAGTCATACTGTACTCCGTCTTTGGCGGCACAACCGGATAAACTGTTCTCCGGATCAGCCCGTCTTTCTCTAATTCCCGAAGCTGCTGCGTCAACATCTTATCCGTTGCCTTCGGCATTCTTTTATGTAACTCACTATAACGTAACGTCTCCTTCATCAAATGATATAAAATAATTGACTTATATTTTCCGCCGATCATCGACAGTGTTCCCGCAACCGGACATGTAAACTCTTTCTCTGCCATTTTTCTCTCCCTGCAAAATCTTTACTTACTTTTTAGATAGTATATTCCAAAAAAGTGCATACTTGCTAAAAAGTCTAAATAAAATATAATTATAGCATGGATATCCAATAACGCAAGAAAACGATGAAAGGAATAGAATGTTTATGGAATTATTAGATATTATGAACGAACGCTTCTCTGTCAGAAAATACGTTGACAAACCAGTAGAACCTGAAAAACTGGATAAAATTTTAAACGCTGCACACGCAGCCCCTACTGCTGCCAATCAGCAGCCTGTAAAACTGCTTGTCGTACTGAGTCCGGAAAGTCTTGAAAAACTTGGAAAAGCAGCTAATATTTATGGCGCACCTGTCGCTGTCATTGTCTGTGCCGACAAAACAAAAGCATGGAAACGTCCTTTTGACGGAATGCAGACAACCGATATTGACGCATCCATTTTAACAGACCACATGATGTTAGAAGCTGTCGAACAGGGACTTGGAACTGTCTGGATCTGTTATTTCAAACCGGATGTGCTAAAAGAGGAATTCAAACTTCCTGACTCCTTAGAACCGATCAATATTCTCGCCATCGGTTATGCAGATGCCAGTGTGGTAAAACCAGCCAAAGACCGTATTCCTGTAAAAGAATTAGTGGAATACCTGTAAAATTGTCAAAAACAAAAAGTAAGCCGGGGGCATATCACTCAATCCTGCCTCCGGCTCTTTTATGCAATTTCTTTGCATTCCTCTCCATCTCATAGCACATACACATTACTCTGTCATAGTGTAAGTGCAATGCACAAATTATAACATATTGTTTCCGAGTATGCAAAAAAATTGAGTAAAAACCGCTTATTTTATGGTCTTTACTCAATTTCTACAACGACTTATACATTTTTCATAATTTTAACCAGACGGCTCGTGCCAAGCCGGTCTGCGCCAAGTTCAATAAATTTTTCTGCATCCGCAAAAGAAGATATTCCTCCGGCTGCCTTTACTTTCACGTTTGTGCCAACGTATTGTCTCATCAGTTCCACATCCGAAAAAGTTGCTCCTGCGGTGGAAAATCCTGTGGAGGTCTTAATGAACTCTGCGCCTGCATTCGTCACGATCTCACACATCTTGATCTTCTCCTCATCTGTCAGAAGGCATGTCTCAATGATCACTTTTAAGGTTTTTCCGCTGCATGCCTCATGGATTTTTCGGATTTCCTGCTCGATTTCATCATACCGTTTGTCTTTCAAAAATCCGATATTAATGACCATATCGATCTCGTCTGCTCCGTTTGCGACCGCATCCCTGGTCTCGAAAATTTTCGTCGCCGTTGTGTGGTATCCGTTTGGAAATCCGATCACCGTACAGATCGGCAGTTTCCCATCGACATACTCTGCCGCCTGTTTCACATAGCAAGCCGGGATACAGGCAGAAGCGCATCCATATTTTATTCCATCGTCTAAAATCTGCCGGATTTCTTCCCATGTTGCAGTCTGTGAAAGCAGTGTGTGATCTACTCTGCTTAAAATATCTTTTTTATCCATGTTTTTCCTTTCTCCTGCCGGCTGCCCAGGCATCGTATAGCTTACTCATCATGCAAAGATGCATTTCTTGATTTTCTGCTTTATTTTGCTTTCCCAATATGCCAGCACATCAGTATTTTCCACTCTTCTGTCACTTCAGTATTTCACGTTCTTATGTCACTTCAACTCTGCAAGCAATGACGTACCAATCGTGCCTTCCGGCATCTGCACACCAAAATTATCTGCGATCGTTGCCCCGATCACTGCAAATGTATCCTGATCTTCAAGCTTTCCTGATCCCTTCATGGAAGGCGAATATGCAACAAACATCACCTGTTCCCTGGTGTGGTCTGTTCCCTTATAGGTTGGATCATTTCCGTGGTCTGCCGTAATGATAAGAAGATCATCTTCCCGAAGTACCTTAAGAAGTTCGCCGAGTTTCACGTCAAAGCGTTCCAGTTCCTCTGCGTATCCTTTTGCGTTTCTTCTGTGTCCCCAAAGTGCATCAAAATCTACCAGATTCACAAAGCAAAGTCCGGTAAAATCGCGCTCTGCAATCTCGATCGTCTGCTCCATTCCATGTACCGAGCTTTTGGACTTATTGGATTCCGTGATTCCTTCCCCGTCAAAAATATCCCGGATTTTTCCGACAGAGATCACATCATATCCGGCGTCTTTTAACGCATTTAATGCGGTTCTTCCATATGGCTTTAAGGCATAATCATGACGGTTGCTGGTGCGGACAAACTCACCTTTTTTCTTTCCAACATAAGGTCTTGCAATGACACGCCCCACTTTCCATTCATCTTTCATGGTGATCTCTCTGGCGATCTCACAGCAGCGGTAAAGTTCCTTTAGCCCAAACGTTTCCTCGTTTCCACAGATCTGAAGAACCGAATCCGCAGATGTATACACGATCATATGCCCGGTTGCAATCTCTTCCTCGCCCAGTTCCTCTAAGATTTCGGTTCCACTCGCACTCTTGTTTCCAATCACTTTGTGACCGGTACGTTTTTCCAGTTCATCGATCAGTTCCTTTGGAAAACCGTGCTCGGTAAACGTCAAAAATGGCTTGGTAATATGAAGTCCCATCATCTCCCAGTGTCCTGTCATGGTATCTTTTCCGTTGCTCGCCTCAGAGAGCCTTGTAAAATATCCCATTGGTTTTTCCACCGGTGCGATATTCTTCAGCTCTTTTAAATTGGCAATTCCAAGTTTCTGCATATTCGGAATTGAAAGATTGCCCACCGTCTCCGCAATATGTCCTAACGTGTCGGTTCCCGCATCGCCGAAACGTTCTGCATCTTTTGCTCCACCGATTCCACAGGAATCAACTACAATTGTAAAAATTCTACGGTACTTTTTTGCTTCCATGATTCTCACACCCCATTTTCTGTTCTCCATTGAAATCTGCTTTTCAGGTAAAACTTTTCCCGCTCACGCATTATTTTTCACGGTCTGCCCTGATCAGTCTGCGGATTGCCTCCACGCCGACCATCACTGCTGCCTCCGTGTCATGAACGATCGGATTATCCATGCCGAGGGCATTGCGCTCCTGATTTCCCATAACAAGAAAATCAGAACCACAGCGGACTTTCAGATGCGCAGCCACAATAAACAATGCCGCTGATTCCATCTCAGACGCCTTGCAGCCCAGACGTTTCCATGCCTCCCACTTATTCAAAAGTTCATAGCTTACCGGCATGCGCTCCGGCTCATGCTGTCCGTAGAATGCATCTTTGCACTGAACTACTCCGGTATGATAAGTAAACCCAAGTTCCTTTGCTGCCGCAACAAGTGCATTTGCCACCTCAAGATCTGCCACTGCCGGATACTCGATCGGTGCGTATTCCCTGCTGGTTCCTTCCATGCGGACTGCTCCGGTAGCGATCACAATATCACCGCCCTTGACATCCAGATCAATTCCGCCACATGTTCCAACACGCACAAATGTATCTGCACCGCACTGCACCAGTTCCTCCATCGCAATTGATGCGGATGGTCCGCCAATCCCGGTGGATGTCACGCTGACCTTCTCACCTTCCAGATAACCTGTGTAGGTGACAAACTCCCTGTTGTCCGCCACAAGTTTTGCATCCTCAAAATGTTTTGCGATCTTCTCACACCGCTTCGGATCTCCCGGCAGGATCACATAACGCCCCACATCCCCCGGTCTGATCTGTAAATGATACTGTAACCCAGCTTCTCCTGAATAGTTCTGCATACCCCCACACCTTTCTTTTTATCTGTCGTTTTCCATTCTCCAGCTGATACATCTCTGAAGATATTCCACATATTCCGGATTTTTGCACATGCCTTTTCCCGGAGTATCCGAAATCTTGGCAACATCCATTCCATTACACTTGGTTGTCTTCATGACAATATTCAACGCCGGAACATCCGTGTCATTTGAAATATAAGTGCCGATTCCAAATGCAATTTTTACTCTTCCTGCAAAATAAGATGCGATCTTATCTGCCCGCTCAAAATCGAGACTGTCGCTAAATAACAGTGTTTTCGTTTTTGGATCGATTCCAAGGCTCTCGTAGTGGCGGATCATTTTCTCTCCCCACTCAAACGGATCGCCGCTGTCATGACGCACACCGGAAAACAGTGTTGCGTAAGTCAACTGGAAATCTCTTAAGAAGCAGTCTGTTGTAATAGCATCGGTCAATGCCGTTCCATTTAAAATACCGTATTCTTTTACCCACCAATCCAGCGCATACCAGTTTGAATATGCCGGATTGTGCTTATGATTTCCCTGTCCGACACACATGATCCATTCATGCGCCATCGTTCCTACCGGAGTGATGCCATATTTTTTTGCAAGGAAAACATTGGATGTTCCTACAAACGTAGAGCCAGGATATTTATTCTCGTTTAATTTTTTCACTGCCAGTTCCTGTGCCCCGGCAGAGAGTCTTCTTCTGAGTCCAAATTCGCTGAACAGTCCAAGGTTATAGGTACTGTTTTTCAATAAAGTAATTTTTTCATCCAGCTTTTTCTCAAAACTTGCAAGCAGATCGTCATAATCATATGCCATGCGGAAATAAACTTCATTTACAATGGCAAGTGTCGGAATCTCATACAAGGAAGTGTTCAGCCATGTTCCGAATGTTTCGATCGTCAGTCCACATTCTGCGTCCTCCGTAATCTCATAATCTTCATATCGAGGCTGCCACAGTCTTAAGAAATCCACATAGCTTCCCTTCATCCATTTGATCTTATGCAGATATTCCAGCTCCTCTTCTGTGAAACGCAATCCACAGTATGCCTTGATCTGCTCCTTGATCTCCTCCACCATCTCATGGGTAAAGTGAACGTCGGTGTTTCTGCATTTAAAAGACCAGGTTGTCTTATAATCCGAAAACTGATGGTAAATACACTGTCCCATCGAAAACTTGTACATGTCTGTCTCTAATAAACTTGTGATAATTGGTTCTAATAACATCTTTTTCTCCTCTATTTTCCGTAACGATCACTTCTATGCATCAACCAGACCTGCCTGTTACTTTTCTTTTCACGGACTGCTTTGCGCACGTCTTTTTACTATATTATAACTCTGTGGCGGTTTTGACAACAATTTTGTGGAAGAACGGGGTTTGTGGTATGAAATACGCTTTATGCTATAAAGAAAAGAGACTCCGTTTTTCAGAAGCCTCTCCTTACTTAATGCTTTATTATTTTTGCAACTGCTGGGTGATAAGTGTTCTTTCCTTCCCCTTAATTCCAAGTGCGTCAAGTGCCTGGTCTAACGTCCATTTCATGTTGTTCATGAGATTTTGAACTGAAATTGTCTTTTCTTTTTCTACACGTTCTTTCACGCGTTCTTCGACACATTCCTTCACACGTTCCTCGACACATTCCTTCACACGTTCTTCGACACGTTCTTCGACGCGTTCATTAATATATCTCTCTACAATCTCACTCATTTCTTCACGCCCTCCTTCTTTCTCTTTAAAATGTTTCACACTTTCTGCCAGCTCCGTGTAGTGCATGCACTCCGGATTTTTTTCCCGAAAATCCTGCATTAACTGACCAATCTCATCATTCCCTTTATAATTTCCATTCACGTAAATGATATGTGAGCCATCACGAAACTGTTCACTCGTTTCGCCTACGTATCGCTCTACATGATACAAAGGTAAACCCTTTCGGAACTTGTCATGCTTATAAATAAATATCACATAGGAATCCTTCAGTTCCCTAAACGCCTGTCCCTCCTTGAGCATTCTCGAATCAACCATACTGCTGTGATAACGTGCGCGTCTGACATGTGCTCCTTCTGAATTACCCTGAACTTCAATGTCGATCTCCTCACCATTTTCATCCATTGCATCCACATCCAACGTAATATTACGCCCGCCAACCTGATGGTTTTTCATTTCATTCTGCCCTGTCACGCTGATAACCTTAACCTTTTTGCCAAGAATGATACGGAGCAACAATTCCGTTGCTTTGATGTTTTTATCAAACACCCGGCTCATCAGATCGTCATCAAATAATGTGAGTTCATTCACAAGCTCATTAACATTCCTCGGATTTTGTCTGAGATTGCTGCTATTCAGTTTTTCTGTCATTTGACCTCATTTCTTCTCTCCCTGTCTAAATAGTAGCACAGTATACCAGCAGAAACAAATAAAATTCCTATAAAATAATACATTTTTAGAAGGTGATCCTGATGAAATCCTCTTACTGCAGTGCCCTGATTTTCTCCTCCAATGCATCTACCTCAGCACCGTATTTTAAGCCCCAGTCCTCACGTAAAAGTTCCAGTTCTTTCTTATAATATTCTACTGCACTCTCGTGATCACCCATTCTGACACAGCACTGTGCCATCGCTTCAAATGAATCTGTATATCGTGGTTTTGGCATGCAGTCGAATGTCTTTTGCCACATCTGGATTGCCTCTTTAAAGTATTCATTGTATGAAAATACATTTGCAATGGAAAATAAAATTCTCCAGCTATTTTCATTTGCTTTCGCCAGCGCCTCATACTCTGCCTTCACAGCTTCGAATCCCACCTGTTTTTCTTTGATAAAAACCTCATAAAAAGCATTCAGTTCATCTGGATTTTTCTGATAGGATTCTTTTAAAACAGTTTTTGCCTCCTCAATCCGTCCATCGTCAATCAGGTTATCCAGCAGATAAAAATATACCCTTGTATTTTCCGGTGCAGTCTTTAATAATTTGTACCAATATCTGATCAACTCCTGATGATTAGCTGTATCCCAGTCAAACCGTTTTCCATGATTTCCGTTATTGATGTTGTTGATATCGCCCTTCTGGTTTGGGTGTAAGTCAATTGCCCGCTTTGCGTAATACACTGACTTTTGGTACATACATTCTGCCCGGTGTCCGTAAAAGTCTCCAAGCAGAGAAATTGCATGATAATTCGTCGGGTCTGCCTCTACCTCGCGGATCAGGAATGCTTCTTCATTCTCAAATTCCATATTTGTCATGACTCTTCCATATTGCAATTTCTTTTCAATACTCTCGTAACGTTTTTCGGTAGAGTATTCAAACAGATCATCAATCTGAATCCCGAATAAGGACGCAATATCCGGCAGCATTGTCATTTCCGGCAGCGAGCCGTCATTCTCCCATTTGCTTACCGCCTGACTGGTAACTCCTAATTTATCTGCAATATCTTTCTGGGACATTCCTTTGGAACGACGTAATTCTTTTATTTTATTGCCAATTGTTTTCATAAAATCTCAGCCTCTTTTCATTTTTTGTTTTTCCAAGATCTTGTGATTTTATTATAGCAATCCTATATGCAACGAACAATTTCAAATTAGTTGCGTTTGTGAAACCGTTGGTTGTTTTATATTGTTTTTCCATTAAATTTTCACTATTTTTACACTATTTTTCATTATTTTCAAGTGTTATTGCCGTAATCCTATAGCCCAATCTCTAATCTTTTACGATATTCTCTTGGCGTTATCTTGTACCTCTCTTTAAAAACCCGGTTAAATGTCCTTTGACTTTCAAAACCACATTCAAGACATATGTTTGTTATCGTATCCTGCGTATTTTCTAATGCACCAACTGCATAATTTAATCGCACGCCATTTAAATATTTGCTGAAGTTACAATGAAAAGTTTTAGCAAACATTCTCGACAACACGTATTTACTTATCCCCAGATCGAATGCCATCTTTTCAAGACTGATTTCATCTCTAAAATTTTTTGCTATATACTCCACAGAATTGTAAATCAAATCATTACTTCCTAATGATTTTTTATCGATCATCGGTATTTCAGTGAATACATATGCAAGAATTATTTGTGCATATGCCTGTGCCAATATCGGAGTACACTCTGGATTTTGCATCAAAAATTTTATTGCATGAACCACATCCGGATGTACATTTTCTTTTTTTAACACCGGATTTTTGGGACTGTATATTTGTAATTCTTTCAAAAATCCTGAAAGAACTGCCGGATCTATATAAAGGAAAATAGCTTTATTTTCTTTTTCGTCAAAAACCTGATAATGGTGTATTACATTCGGAAACACTATCGCAAAATCACCTTCGTCCATGTTATACAGCTCCATTCCGACTCCAAGTGCAATATTTCCATTTGTGACATACACAACCTCTATTGCTTCATGTAAATGGGGTGGCATATGTACTGTTTTTTTCCACTCTGCTGATATTCCCTTATCTTTGTTTTCGTATACTAACAGCATTTAGAGCCACCCTCTTTTTCTTAGATCTGCTTTCCGATACCGTTCTACACTTCAATTGCGACTAACAGATGGTGAATGAATATCTGATATCCTCTTCTGCACTGACATGATATTCGTCTGCCACATCAGTTCCCCAGCTGTCGATACCTCCGACTCCTCTGACTGCTCCGTATACACATAAAACCGTTCTTCTTGCTGGTGGTAATTCCTCATGATGCAGAGCATTTTCAATTTCAGATGCTGTATAAGGAAGGCATGAAAAAGCAAATTCCCGATCCATCTTCTCAATGCGGAGTGTCTGTGGCGAATGATCTGTTCTACTATTGTCAAGACTTGTATGTCTGCTAATTTCGAGCCACTCTGTATCCATTCTCATTCCACATTCCTGTGGAACAAGGTAAGGTGTTAAGCTCAGATCTGTGACTTCGTAAATACCCTTTTCGGCACCTGCTTTTCTATCCGGATATGTCTCACCGGACAAACCCTTATAGATATATTTATCTGCAAGTGTCGGCATGATAAAACGCATTCCAAACACCGGAAGCTCAGGAAGTCCTTTTGCTCCATTATAATGTACATCCACACGGATTTTTCCGGATGCATCAACCGTATATGTCACTAGTACCGTTGTTGACGGATTGGATATCGTCTCATAAGTATATTTTACTATGATCTCATCAGCAAAAATATCCCCACCAAAGCTGTTATTGTCCGGTGCATAAGGTTTCTGCTCTTCTCCGTCCATAATGACCTGTATTCCCTTGCAGTCAATGAACATATCTGCTGAAAGCCAGCTTCCGCTTTTAATATGGAACTTGTTTCCTCTGTCGTTGTCTGTCAGTGCTCTCCAGAAAGTAGGTTTGGGACAGCGGTACAGCCACTCATATCCGTTTTTCACGATAGATTCGAGTCCGCCTTGTGCATAAGAAAAAATATAATCAAATCCTTCACCATGTACACCAAGTGTATAGTCACCATAGACCACTCTTAATTTATCTGTATAAGCCATAGTAATACCTCACTTCCTGCATTGCCGGTTTCTCTTTCCTGTCAGCAAATACGATTCCATTTGCCGAGAATTCATAGTCTGCCGGTTTATCATCAAAGTCACCACCATAACGTAAAACTTCTTTTCCTGTCACCTGATCTTTTACAAGAATTGCCTGATCGATAAAATCCCATATAAATCCACCATGATACATGTCATATTTATCAATCAGCTTCATGTATGCTCCCAGACCTCCCATGGAATTTCCCATATCATGCATGAATTCGCATAAAATATACGGTTTCTTTGGACTGTTATTTAAGTATTCCTCTACATCCTCCGGCTTTGCATACATTCTGGTCTCCAAATCAGAAATCGTATCCTCATATGCCCTGTTGTAATAAGCACTTTCATAATGAACTAATCTTCCATCTTTCTTTTCAGAAAAATAAACGTTCATTGCTTCAATGTCATCACCTGCATAAGATTCATTTCCCAATGACCAGAATAGAATGGATGTATGGTTTTTAAATGTTTCAAAATTGTTTCTTGCACGATCAAGTACCGCCTCTTTCCACTGTGGAAGAGATCCCGGCACATTGCAGGATGGTTCGATCGCTCCTAATTTCTGGAAAGATCCATGACTTTCCAGATTTGTTTCTGCCATCACATAAATTCCTGCATTGTCGCACATATAATACCATGGTATCTGATCCGGATAATGACAGGTACGCACAGAATTAATATTATTTCTGAGCATACATGCGATATCTGCTCTCATATCTTCCAAGCCAATGCATCTTCCTGTTTTTGGATTCCACTCATGACGGTTTACTCCTGTGATAATCAGGCGTTTTCCATTTAAATAGATGATCTTATCAATTATCTCAATTCTTCTGAAGCCAATATCATAAGGAATTACTTCTGCTAAACTTCCATCTTCCGCCTTAAGCTCTACATACGCATGATATAAATAAGGATCATGATTATCCCACAGTTCCACAGTTTCTAAATCAGCACAGATCGTACCTTCTAAATACTCATTTTCTTTCTTTAACTGTACGGATTTTTCTGCCAACAAATTTTCTTCCCTGTCTTTTAAAATAAAGCTGGCAGTTATATTCTGAGCATCCGGTGCAGATACTTTCATGCTGACAGTTACGCTTCCACTCACATTATCCTGATTCAGCACAGGTTTGAACCATACATCATCCATATGTACATCCGGTATTGCTTTCAGAGTAACATTTCTAAAGATTCCAAAAAAGCGGAAAAAGTCCTGATCCTCTAAAAATGCTGCTGTGCTCATCTTATGAACCTGAACTGCCAGCACATTTCCCTTTTCTTTTATATAAGGTGTCAGGTCAAACTCAGAAGGCGTAAAACTATCTTCTGCATAGCCTACAAACTGACCATTCAGCCACAGATACATCGCTTCTTCTACACCTTCAAAACAAATATGGATTCTTTTTCCACACATACTCTTATCCAGGTCAAAGTATTTGATATAAGAACCTACCGGATTGTACTCTGCTTCTGAAAACATTCCTTTTTCTGCTCCGGTCGCCTCCATGCTGTAAGCTCCTCTATGGTACTCTTTTCCTTCCCACGGATACATGGTGTTGATATAACGGATTTTATCATATCCAGCCAGTTCAATATGTCCCGGAACCATAATTTTATCGAATCCTGATGCATCAAATGTTTCCTCATAAAAATTAACCGGTCTGCTTTTTACATTTTTACTATAAGAAAACTCCCACTGTCCGTTTAATGACTGAAATAATGGGTTTTTCTCTTTTTTCATGTCCGAATAATCCAAATAATAACAATGATCACTGTGTGCTTCCAACTGATTCACACGAAATACTTCCGGATTATCCAACCATTTCATATCAGCATTCATATTTTTCCTTCCTTTCCAACTGTTTTCTAAGTTTTTCATTCGCATCTTCTACATTCATTTTTGACATGATAAATGTAATAATCAATGACAATACCATCGGAATCCACAAATACATAACGTGAAGCATATTTAAGCATGATTCTGGCTGGATTGCTGACTCTTTCACAAATCCACTTGCATCAAGTAACCATCCGCAAAGAGCAACTCCGATTCCTCCACCGATCTTTGTTCCGAAAGAAGTACAGGAATACATTGTTCCATCAATGTGTTTATGTTTTGTAAGGTATGTATATTCTGAACAGCTTGCAACTACAGCTCCCATATCCCCCTGCCATGGTGCCATTCCAAGTGCTGCAACCGCTGTGAACGCAAGCATGAGCGGAACACTTCCCATATAGCCGGCAAAAATCACTCCGACACGTCCTGCTGTCCCAAGAATATAGCCTGCAAGATTCATTCTATATAAACCTTTCATCTTCTCTACCAGCATTGGTGTAATACACATGGCAATGATGACAGGGATATTGATCGCCCATGAGAATACAGAATATAAATCTTCATTTTTCAGTATGTAAATCATGTAATAAATTCCCATATTTAACATAGCTGAATAAATCTGCTGACAAATATAAGTAGCACAGATCATAAGATAATACTTATTGGAAAATAAAAGCTTTGCAGCCTCTACCAGACCATACTTTTCTTCTGTGTGATCTTTACCTGCTTTCAGTTCTTCTTCCGGAAGCTCCTTGATTGAAAATACGGAAATCGTATTTACGATCAGACCAATAACTGCATATACTACCGCAACTGTTCTCCATGCAGCTGCTCCACCGCCTGCTGCTCTTACAAACTGGACTGTAACAGACTGAATCAGTAAGCTTGTCGAAAATGCAAAGATAAAACGACATGACCCCATCTCAACACGTTCTCTGCTGTTTTTTGTACAGAAAGTAACCAATGATGCATACGCAATATTGTTCGCAGTATAGAATACTGCATTTAACAGTGTATATGCAACAAAGAACCATGCATACTGTGCCGTTGTTCCAAGAGTGTCCGGTATTGCAAAATTTGCTACAAGTGTTACCGCACAACCAATATATGCATAAAGCATCCAAGGTCTTGCTTTTCCAAGTTTACTTTTTGTTTTGTCGATCATCGTTCCAAAGAACATATCACTGATTCCGTCAAATAGCTTTGATAACATGATCAGTGTTCCGATAATACCGGGATTCAAACCTACCGTATTTGTCAAATAAAGCATTACGAATGACGAAAGAAACGCATATACTACATTTCCTGCCAGATCCCCCGAACCATAACCTACCTTGTTATACCATTTCAGGTATTTTTTTTCTTCCATGTGAAACTTCTCCTTTCAATGTACCCTCATTTTATTTCCACAACTTTGTTATATCTATGATATAACAAGATACATTAAAAGAGCCATGTCACAAATCGCATAAAATATGCACAAAATGATATTATTATATGAAAATCACAATAATCTAGTGCGTCATATCACCAAAAGCATGCACAAAATAGTATTATTTATGGTATACTAATTATCAATACAGATAGTTTTTATCTATCATTGTGCTTGCATTTGCAGTAATATTTTTAATGGGGGATTAAAATGTATACAAATAATGCCTATCTGAATAATTCTACTGTTGACCGAAAAGACAAATCAAAACCCTTGGTGATAACCATGTGCGGTACATACAAATTATATACCAAACCAAAACTTCCTACATGGCGTCCCCGGGGCAGGCTTGACTTTCAGCTATTATACATTGCTGCTGGAAAAGCACATTTTCATTTTGGCAGCGATACGGAAGAAACCATTGTTCCGGCTGGCCATATGGTATTGTATCGACCTAAAGAACCTCAAAAATATGAATATTACGCCAACGACCAGACAGAAGTTTTCTGGGTTCACTTTACCGGTAACAATGTTACTAATTTACTACGTTCTTATGGATTAACCAATGATAAAAAAGTTTTTTATTGTGGCTTTGATTCCGAATATAAAACTCTTTTCCAATCAATGATAAAAGAATTACAGATGTGTCAGGATGGATACCCTGAAATGCTGGAAATGTATTTACGCCAGATTTTTATAAAACTACAACGCCATTTTCATTCTTCTATAACTATCACAAGCTCTCGTACTGCTGCTGAAATAGACCGTGCTGTTTCCTACTTTAGTGAACACTATAATGAACAGATCAACATCGATGATTATGCCAAACAGAATTTTGTCAGCACAAGCTGGTTGATCCGCAATTTCAGATTATATACTGGAATTACACCAAAACAATTTATTATGAAAAAAAGAATCTATAACGCAGAAATGCTTCTGCAAAATCAGCATTATAGCATTAATGAGATTGCTCGTATTGTAGGCTATGACAATCCTTTGTACTTCAGCCGTATTTTTCAAAAAACGAAAGGTATCTCCCCTTCTGAGTATAGAAAAAATGCATAAACCAAAAAGCAGAGATGTACTATTCTCTGCTTTTTGCAACTTTTGTCTATTTATTTTTTCATTTTGGCACGAAATACGCTCTTTCTCATTTTATAATGGCATCGTAAACAGAAAGGAGATGAACTTCCATGAGAAACAAATTCCACAACTATATTGAAAATGTACTCAACTTTTATTCAACCTTCTTCACAAAGGGATATTACCGTTTTTAAGTACCATTCTATACATAACGATTGCAATGCCACAAAGCGTAATGCCAAAACTATTAAATCCATTTCTGAAAGAAATAATATTAGTCTTAATTATGTTAGAGATGAGGTTGAAGGAATGCTTTATTCAGCATATTCGGTTATTTTAGGTGGAGATTGCAAGCTTTCTGATAAGGGTTTTACAGATATAGATATTTTACTAAACGAAAATGACGAACAATTCTTCTAGATACCCAAATAATCAATTTATTAAATGAGTATGTAGAATTTATTATAAACGATGTCGATATAATGTCTGATTACATAAGATCATCACTAATCGATAACTCATGGTTGAGAAACAAAACTAAGCAACGTTATAGAAAAATAATTTGCAGATGCCTGTTTTGCTTCGTCTAAATTCATCTGAAAACATGAAGTGTTATAAATTATGATCCTCTTTACACTTTTCCTTGCATCAGCTCATAAGATATGTTATATTATGCGTAGAAAGAGGGAAAGCCAGAGAAGCGGCTTACCCGAATGAATTAAATAACTGTTTTATCAACAGCCGTCATTATTCGCAGTAATGGCGGCTATTTTCGTTTTCCCTTGAAAATCGTGTAACACAATCCAACAAGGGCGCAAATGAATATCCCTATCTGAATCAAATCAGAATATGTAACCATTATATCGCCCTCATTTCTTTCGACCGGAGGGTGTCTTATCCCTCCTCAAAAGAAGATTGTGTCTATTTTGGGGTTATTTTTTCACACCAAAAAAACTCCCCAGAAAGATTTCTCTTTCTGGGGAGTCCATATTTCTGTATGAATTCAGAAATGCTTATGCCAGCTTCATTGGGTTGATCTTTACACCAGGTCCCATTGTAGAAGTAAGAGTCACGCTCTTTAAGAACTGACCTTTAACTGCTGCTGGTCTTGCTTTGTTGATGGCATCCATAAGCGTCTGGAAGTTGTCCGCTAACTGCTCC
>OHEL01000419.1_pt1 | contig 27535 bp, 17 predicted proteins | sample 1567251 | NCBI WGS metagenome assembly OHEL01 (sample SAMEA3879601, study PRJEB24766) | human gut metagenome | biome: human-associated habitat; feature: feces | place: USA | collected 1985/1987
ATCACATTGACAATCAATTTGTTATAATTTTAAGCCTATTTCGCGACTGTCCCTATATTACTGAATATCAAATATTAATATCGGGAATTATATAGTTATGATACCATATAGTTCCCGACAATTGTAAGCGTTAGCCTATTCTTTTTTGTGCAACCTCTATCGCATCGTGTTTTAATTCGTCTTCATCCTCTACCGCATCTAATACTTTGTCTGCTAACCATAGAGTGAGAAGTTCATTTTTATCTATATTGAAATATTCTGCCAATTGTATTACTTGTGTCCGTTTAGCTCGTCTGTCTCCGCGCTCTATTTTGCTGAACATCGGAGTATCTATTTCAAGTAGTGCAGCCAATTGTCTTTGCAGTACTCCGTGCTCTGCTCTTAATTCTTTTATTCTTTCTCCTAATAACATACTTCTTCAATTTACGAATTTGACATGAGTTAATCGGATTTTATTATCCGCTATAATATGACGGAATCCGTTATAATTTCCGCTATAATTGGAATAAACCGTCAAAATCTTCTGTTATGACTATTCTTTTAAGAACCATATCCGTCCTTTTGCGTAAATAAGTTTATCCACACTTAATGCGCTAAGTATATCTCCTAAAAGTCTCAATTGCTGTTCATGCGTCTTAACTTGCGGCATTACATCTTTGATATATTCATAAATACTATCACGTTTCGCTCCATCTGTACCGGCATTCTTAAGATACTGCAAAATCATCTGTTTCATTTTCTCCTTATCAAGTCCTTTCTGCTTAGTATAACCCTGCAGTTGATTAGTGGCCTTTGCAATCCCTAAAGATATTGTATAATTGGGAGCTTCGCCCTCAATAAGTCCTCTGTTTAGTAAATTCTGCGCAACATCCTCATGAATAGTTCTGCCCTTTTGGACTGCATCTAATGATATGCAGTCCCATAAGGTCAGTGAATCGTTGGTTTTGAGTAAATTAGTATATTGTTTATTTATTTCATTGCCATAAATGCGTACCGACACTTTTCTGTTTTTAGCGTCAATTTCATAATCAGGCATTGGAAAATGGCGACGCCATTGTTCATTAAACATTTTCTTGATACCTCTACTTACTGTGTCTATCATGTTGAAATCAACCATTGCCCTACAAAGACACTCATTGCGGAAATATGCTTGAGGCTCTTCATTTGTTAAAGCATTTTCCAAAGTACCAGGAATGAAACTCCCTGCATTGGAGTAATAAAGGTAAGTCGGATTTTCTACAAAATTGATTCGCTGCTGCATCGTGTAATCTTGATGGGCAATGCAGTTATGAAGAGCTTCACGGATAGTATAGTCGTCATATTGCTTCATCGTGTCTGGGAAGAGCGTGCCTCCCGGCATTTCACGCATGGTTAGATTTTCAATCTTTGATAAGATCTCATCTACGGTTAATATAAATGGCACGGTGAAGTGTTCGTAATCCACAACATCTTGCTTTTCATCCCGTCTCGTCCAAGTCACCTGAACAACAGCTGGACGTAGCTTGAAAGCGGATTCATATTTACCAAGAAGAATAATTGCAGCACGAGTGATTCCTCCGTTCTTCATTATGCCGCACTTGCTCAAGAATGTTTCCACTGTCCATGCATTTACTTCGGCTTCAGGGATTCTGCTGTGTACTTTCTTGAACATCATACGAGCTTTAGCTATGGCAACTTCATCAAGGTCGTCAATCGTTGCATCAGATACAATTTGTGCCGACCAATCCGTTTCACTGAAAATTGGTTCATCAAGAATTGTACTCATGCGTTCAGTAGTCATTTCTACGAGAGAATCCTCTATTCGTTGCCATGCCTTATTATGAGCAAACACGGGCCGTTTGGGTAGATGTTTGGGAATATGTATAACCCATACTTTACGATTAGTATCATCTGTGATAAACTCATCTATATATAAGTCTTCTGTTGAAAGATTTACGCATCTTTCTGTTAGACGCAATATTGCCTTTTGCTTATCATAGTTATAAGTGTCCGTTCCAACAATCTCCAATGTCTTGTCATGAACGCCTATCACTAAATCTCCTCCATCCATGTTGGCGATAGCCGACACGTAGGAAATAACATCATTCTTTTCGTCCCCACAGAACGAGTTCTTAAGATTCTTAAATTCCTTCCATTCACAGCGAGCATTCTCCTGTGGGTACTCGCGGAGAAGGTATTGTTGTAGTTCGAGTTCGGTCATAGAAATATAAATTAAATAGAGTCTTTTACCCTCTTGCTCAGGAGGTCCCATTAAAAAAAGATTATTAGTAGTAGACCAATTGTGACCACCAGATTAGATCTGCAAAATGCTTACCCATCTGCTTCTAAAACTCTTCCTTAAACGGGGATGGCTTTTTTGAACCAGCCCCTTTGTCTTGGGACTGTTCAATCTATATGACACCGATGTTAATAAAATAATTTTTATTAAACATAGTTTTATACATTCTGAATTGTTCTTGCATCACACGTTATCATCCCTGTTTGCTTCCGGGCTGGCATTTACCTACTCTCCCGCTTTTGCAGTACCATCGGCATAAACGTTTTTTACTTCTCTGTTCGGAATGGCAAGAGGTGGGGCAACGCTATTATAAACACCAAATTTGTTCTCTTTAGAGTTGTTCAAGTCAAATGACCTTTCCAATTCCAACTCTGGACGAGTTAGAAGAATTGGCATTTCCTTCTGTTCCTCTTCCCTTACAATAATTGAAGCATTCTTTGCTCTCGTTGCTGCCCAATTTCTAAGCGCAGCAATTTGCTCTTTCATCGTGGTAGACAACGGCACTGTTTTTAAAATCGCATTCATTAGATGCGTTGTCTTAAGTTGAGGATTCTCTGGATTTTCAACATAAGCATCAAACATCGCTTCTTTAATACACTCTTCAATTTCTGCACCATTAAAACCTTCAGTATTATTGGCGAGAGACTCCATAGGGTAATTATTCTTTATCGGGTTTTGACCTTTCTTGTTAAGATGAATGGTAAAGATGTTTTTACGCTCCTCCTTTGATGGAAGATCAACAAAAAAAATCTCATCAAAACGCCCTTTGCGCAATAATTCTGGAGGAAGTTGATTGATATTGTTGGCTGTAGCAACGACAAAAACAGGAGAAGTCTTTTCTTGCATCCATGTCAGAATAGTTGAAAAGATGCGCGAAGTCACACCGCCATCAGTAGATCCACTTGATTGAACACCACCAAGTCCTTTTTCTATTTCGTCAATCCATAACACACATGGCGCGACTGCTTCTGCAGTTGCTATTGCTTTCCTAATATTATCTTCGCTACTTCCAACTAATCCTTGGAATACTTTGCCAACATCCAAACGTAGTAATGGCATATTCCAAAAAGAGGCTATACTTTTTGCCGTTAAACTCTTGCCACAACCAGGGACACCAAGCAATAATAAACCTTTAGGCTCTTGCAATCCCCAATCTCTTGCTCTCTTTTGATAAGCTATTTGACGTTTGAATAGCCAATCCTTCAGAACATCCATACCACCAACATCTTTCAAACTTTCATTTTTGGGAAAGAAATCCAAGATGCCTGATTTGCGAATGATTTGCTCCTTTTCTGCTGAAACTGTATAGGGGGCATTTTCTCCAAGACTATCTTTAACAGCCGCTAAACAAAATGCAAGGTCTGCTTCCATTGAGGTCATGCCTAATGCTGCATCTACCATTTTGTTTCTCATCTCAACAGAAAGATTCTTCTTAGTTTGTCGTTCTACAACAGCCAAGGTTCGCTCCATGTCTGTTCTATCTGGTAGAGGTATATTAAGAACAGTTACATATTTCTCCAGTTCTGTTGGTAACTTGTAAATAGCAGACAAGATAATTGCATGAGTGTTCGTGAATTTTGCATGCTCAGCTATCTTACGGATGTAATACTTGATTTTGTCCTCTTCAATGTAATTGCTCAGATCTTCAAGAATAAAGATATCTTTAATTTCTCTATTCTCATTCTTATAGATATACTTCAAAGTCATTTCTGGTTCATCGTATTCTTCTCCTTTATACAAAGAGCCTTCTGGAGTCTTCTCCATCAAGCCCTCTACACAATTCCAAGTATAGATACGCACCTTCTTATTATCTGTGCGTAAAAGGTCTGCAATTCCCTCTATTTTCTGTTTTGTCCTGTCATATTCAAAACTATTCAGATAAAACACGGGGTAATATGCAGATAGCATATCCTTGATTTTTGTATAAATTGATTCCATAGCTATTTCTATTCAATAGTTTGAATATTTACTCGGCGAGGCTTAAACTTTCCTGCATACTTCGCAGGTATAGGTTTCTTTGTCATCACACGCTTGTTTCCTAACAGCTGTTCCAAAACATCCATTGCGTCATGAGCACGCTCATTGACATCGTTAGGCAAATAGTCGGAATCTGTTACTATCGTGCCATCTTTAAGGATGGTGAACTTTATTTGCGCAACAGGTTCCGTCTCATTTTTATCTTTAGAGCGTCCAACCATATAGAAGCTATATACCTCTTCTGAGTTTGGTGTGAAATGTTCATTCTCCTTGTAATTAAACCCTTTCTTCTTAAACTCTTGAATTAATGAGTTGTGGCATTTAATGCGTAGAATTGCTCTTGAAGTTCTAATACCTTTTGGGTGGCATTAGGCATATAATACGTGTTGTAAGTGACTTCATTTGTTGTAAGGTTCAACTTTAATGCAAACTCACCATATAGGCGAGATTTCTGTTTAGCATCCGAAACTGTTAGTATGTTATCTTGGATGGTGTATTGCCACCCCAAAGCATCGCATGCGGACTTTAATACGTCCACATGCATTACCTGAGGGTTGCGCACAAATCTTGATGATTCGAATCTTGACATGTTATGATAACTTCTTTACTATTTCTTGTATGTTGTTTTGATTCACTTGAATTAAGCGTTGCTGTGTTCGCTTTTGCTTTGCAGTAAATTCTTCCTTGTGATTGAAAAGTGTAGGATACCTAAACAAATAACTGCTAATACCAATTGATAAATCAAAAGCATTATCTCTGTTACGTGAAGGCATGACTGTAAGCATTTCCATTAGTTTGACGAGTTCATCATCTTGAACTATAGCAAGCAGTTTGTCATTCATAGGAGTCTTCTTTATCTCCTGATTAATGAATGCCTGACTAAGTCTTGCTAAATACAAAGATAGACCGTCTTTAGTTGCTTCTGGATCTTCACTAAGAATACCACTTTGCTGCACAGCACCTATTGTTCTTGGGCTTGTTTGTCTTTGCTGAGGATTATTTCCCTTAAAGCCTTCCTTTCTTCCTGGAAAAATCTTCTGTTCTTTGACGTGTTCAACCAACTGTTTGTTGTTGGAAAGAAGCTCAGCCAATGACGGATCATCAACGGAATTTGTGTTCATGTCCTTCTCAATGATATCCAACTCTTTCTTTAACTCTATCTTTTTCTTGCTATTAACACCTATGGTATTGGCAAGAGCGACGAGTTGTTGTCCAATTGTAGTCAGACGCTTACGTATAGACGAAACAATACCTTGATACTTCTTTTCTTCTAACAGTTCAACTATAGGGAGATATAGTTTTTTTATTTCAGAATTATCAATGCTAAGGAAGTAGTCCATTCTTTCATTTTTGTAACTTTCAACAGCTTCTAGACTCAATTCCTCAATTTCTTTCTTAATACGCTCTGCATATTTTTCTGCAAATTCAACTTGGAAACTAACGTATTTGCTTTTTGCTATTGATGGGTTAGCCAATGCCATTTCTTCACGTCTAACATGTGTTTGATGCTCAGAAACATAGAATGACAGGACATTGAAGCTGCCTGAAAATAGTATCTTTTGATCTCCCTTTACTTCAATGACATTCTTAAAATGAAACTCTGGCAATTGAACGTAAAAGAAGTTTGGATATTGATCTGCGAGCATTTTTATTCCTGGCTCAACTTCTTCATCTATCATAGGTTTCTCATCATTTGGAGATTGAGCTGGTTCGGAATAAGCAATAAATATGCGCTTGTTTTCATCTGCCAAGAAATTCTCAATAAGAGGACCTCTGTCATTCATAAATGCAGATTTTCTAATCCATGGACTCATAAGCCATATTTCATCTGGATTATCTTCCTTGAAAATCTTCTGCAATTCAACTTCAAATGAAACAGAGTCGTACAAAGCTTTCTTATGAAGGCGATCTTTTGTCTTTACTGTTGTCTTCTTTGCAGATTTTGCAATTGAAGTTTTTTCTACTTTATTGCTCTCATTTTCAGCATTTGTTTCTTCAACTATTTGCTCCTCTTCTGCCTCTTCATCAACAAGACGCTTTTCAGCCTCGATAATGTCTAGAGAAACATTAGCTTTCGCTTCCTTTGCAGCTTCTTCATCAAGTATTTGAGTGTCAAAATTCATTTCGCACTCTGACTTTATACATTTATCCAACAACTGGGATGCCAAGGTAGCATCGCTATTGATGTATTCTGCGACAACAGGATTAAGGCTGTTTATGTTTTCATCAAATGCAAAAGCTCTAACAATACCAGTACTTACACCTTGCACAAAGCATATGTACATTTTATAGCTACCTTTATGTCCTTCTTTCCAATCTGCACTTTCTAGCAAATAACGCTCTTGGGGATAATGTACATCTTGAGCCTGTACAGCCGCATATTCTTTTATTTCATCTATTGTTAAAGACAAATCTTCACACTTAGTGTTGATAAATTTTATATGCTCATTTACTGTAGACAATGCATTTTTAATAGTTTTCCAATCAGCATGGTCTGAATCCACAAATATGTCAAAAGACTTTTGGTATGTGTCAGGACGTTCACCTTTGTCAGCATACACCTTACCTGCTTCGGTAAGAGCAATATAGTCGTCGTCACCTTCAATAGCATTAAAAGATCGAAGTCCATCCAAAGCTTTTGACAAGATTGACTTTTCTGCTTTGTCATTAACTACATCTAATCCAAGGATTTGACCAATGGTGCTAAAAGACGAATGGCCATCAATTAGCAGTATGCCAACTATTCCTTTTTCAATTGCAGAAATTTTAGCAGGTCGTTGAGTTGTACCAAAATATGTAGCCTTTACAAACTGAAGCTCGTAAGGGAAATAGCCGATGATTCTTTCCGAAATCTTTTTTTCGGCATAAACTGCTTTTGCTATCTTAGTGTCTAAACTTTCTACAATAGCAACTTGCTGTTTTTTATTTGTCTTTTGTCTTCTATTTTTCATCGTAATGCGGCTCTTAATTGTTCAACAGGAAATGTCTTCATACTCTGAATGGATGCAGCATAGTTGCTATTGCTTTCGAATTGGCGTTTGTTACCGACAACAATAAGCAATCTGCGAGCACGAGAGAAAGCAACATTTATACGCTCTATCTCTTTTGCAAAACCAATGTTATTCTTAGCATTGCTTCGGACAGTTGATACAATAATAATGTTACGCTCCATACCTTGGAATCGGTCGACGACATCCATTCTATAACCACAATCCTTATATTTGCGCTTTATTTCACGGCTTTGAGCACTATAGAATGTGATGATACCAATCTCTTTGTCTTCAGGCTTCTTTTGAGCCTTCATGAACTCATCAAAGCCTTCCGATTGTTGCAGAGCTTTCAACACCATATCAATAGCCTTCAACTCACCTTCATTCTTATAACCTGGGTTTAATCGGGTTTCTGGTGTGGTTACGTCTATCCAAATTGCATGGTATTCAGGTTTAAATATTGGTTCGAGGCTTAAGCCATGCCACCTACTTCCCTTATTGCTAAGATCAGGATCATCCATGGATTGCAAGATACCACATTTAAGGCCACCTGTAGCAGCCAATTCTTCTTCGTAGAATTGCTTAATGGTATTCATGATGTCTTCATGCATACGGTACTGCGTATCAAGTGTTGAAACGATAGTCTTACGAACCTTTGCAGCCGATTCGAACAATCGCTTAAACTGTGATTCTGCCTTACGAAGCTTTTCTGCCAATTCTTTTTGGCCTATCTTTTCCAATGACGAATCAATGGTATTTTCGTCTAACATCGGAGGCAACTGCTTATGGTCACCAATGATAATAATCTTCTTACCGAGAACCAACGGAACTGCCATTTCAAGAGGAGTCGCCTTTGAAGCTTCATCCATGATAACTACATCAAAGAACATGTCATCATTTTGATTGCCACCAAAAATGTCGCAATATGTTCTCATAAAATCCGTAGAACCACAAATGCTACATGTTGCTGCAACAAGATTTACATTTTTTTTGTACAACCGACAGAATTGGCTCCGAGACTGTTGATCTTGGTCTTCCAGTTCTTTTTTCCATGCTGATGTCGCAGTAGCATATTTAGGATCATTAGAAATGGCATTGCAAATTCTGTCAATCCATATTTTCGCAGCATTATCGCCATTTTGTTTAGAATCTGCAGTCCAACTATCAATAATAGGTATAGAGAATCTTCGACCTTCTGGCTCAAGTTTATCTGGCTTACCAATACGAATAGGACGAATACCAGGCTGCCCCTGCAGTCTTTCAAGTGCATTGTCTACTGCAAGGTTCGTCTGTGATGTGAGCAGAATTTTGCATTCTGGATTCCGTCTTATTGATTGCCAAATTATTTCAGCGATAACGGTTGTTTTACCTGTTCCTGGAGGACCTTGTATCAAAGCCAAATCATTAGCAAGAACAGATTTGGCGACAGCTTCTATCTGTCTGTCATTTGGAACAGGCCTTGATATGCAGTTTTTCTTAATGTCTTCAACTGCATCAGTTATGCTAACAACAGTTTCTCCTGCATACTTAGGATCAAATATGAAACTTTGCAGGTTTTCGTTTATTGGCTTGTGATTGAATTTTGATGCAGGACGTAGAATACGATTCATTGCACGGCTCTGACGAAGCAATTCCATTGCCTCGCCCATCGCAGGGAATTGTATGTAATCTCCCTTTGTTATGTGAAGGTCACCAGAATCAATGCCATCTTCCGCTTCGGTATCAAGTTGAATTATAGCAAAGTCAATTCCTCGACGCTTGCATGTACCAAGTTTCGGACTATTATATTTCAAGAAAGCACGTTGCTTGAATTTAACCATACGCTCCCTTGAACGGAATTTGCTTGAAGCAAACTCTTCATCATCGATTACTGAGACTTCGTCGTATTTCTTTCCATTTACGAAATTGACGTACTCTTCGCGGTATTCAGATTGGAGCTTCTGCTCCAATTCAAGTTTAAGCGATTTATCTTCTGTAAGACTCCAAGTTGTTACACCCTTGTCGTTAGACTTTTCAAAGTTTAACTTGATACCGTATATACCTGAGATACAATCACGAATAATCGCAATAATTTTCTCTCGTTCCTCTATAGTAGTGAAATTGAACTCAAAATCCAATCGTGTTGCATCTTTCTTCAATTTATATAAAGTGAAGTTTTTACGATTGTCTGCAAGTTCAACACCAACCTTCTCGAACAATGATTTTCTAAATTCTATATCATCACATAAGAATATAACAGAGGCAGACGGAGTGTACTTTGGAAATACAATTTCGACGTCTTCGCCTAATTGTGATTGTATAGTTTCTTTGAGAGTATTGTATTCCTCTTCTGTCTTAGGATACAAAACAATGCTTGATCTTGGTACATCAACAAAGATAGACTTGTTTTCGTAATTGTTATACTTCAAGTCCGCCAGAATCATCTTGTCAATAATTGGTCTAAAAGCATATTGATATACGCTGCTTACGCGCTGATCGGGATAGTTTTTACAAACCTGATTAAACAAAGAACCAACATGTTGTGCTTGTTCGATGTCATTGAGGATCCAACAATAAGCATCTCCTTTTGGGCTTGCAGAATCTATGACGATTTCTGGATTAAAACTTTGTGGACTTATCGAAGCTCTACAACTAACAAATGATAGTTTAGAAAATATCTGTTCTTTGGTAGTGAGAGGCTTTCTAGACGTAACAATATAGAAGTTGCCAGCAGCTTCTATTTTGCAGTCAAAAGACAAGTCGGATCTTACAGAATTTATGTCAAAGGAACTCTCTGATGGGCGCAAACCGACTTGAATTTGAGTTGTATTTCTGACCTCAGCAATACCCTTACACAATTTATCAACAATTCGATTCAAGATGGCAATTTCACGATCTGTAGAAGCAACGAAATCATTATCTCCTTTTTTATTAAAAGAAGATCCGAAATTATGAAATTCTTGCTCAATATCAGCAACAATAGATGCAAGCTCTTCTGGGTCAGAAAGGACTTCCAATGAACCATGCACATAGTTTGTTACCTGCTCTTCTGCAGAATAACAGTACTCCTTTCCTATACTCTTAATTGCGTCTATTGTGTCGCCAGGAATGATTTGGTAGCTATCAAACGAAATCGTACAGTCTCCATCTTCTAATTCTACTGTAGGCTCAATTTCACACTTCCCTTGAAGTTCGTCTTCGATTTTATCCTTAAAGTTTTGGATATAACTATCCATGTCAAAATCAAGTCGAACTAAACCATTCTTTTGCTTAGTGACTTTCTCGATTTTTATCAAATCTCGTTTTGCGTCAAGAAGTGCATTTAAACCATCCAAGTATGCTTGCCACATTTCCTTATCCTCCTCTATGTGAATTTCAATTGGAGGAATTGGTAAAGCAAAACAATCTTTTAGGAAATTGCTAATCTCTTCTGTGTGGTTTAACCAATATGAACCAGCTCCACTTATCAGACGAAGTTCACTTTCGTTCTGATCGACAAATTTTATCTCACATTTTCTCTTTGAATACTCGTTTTCCTCTGGAAGAACGATATTCTTCTCAGATAGAACTGGATTAATCAATGAAAATCCATCACGAGCCAATTTTGCTGTTAAAGAGATATTAATTTCATCAATTTTTATAGCAAGCTCATCTAATAGCTTACCGTCTCTATTTTTTTGCCGTCTATGAATAAAGCAACACTCATGTACGCCCTTAATCTGTGCAACCATATCTTCAAAGCTCGTTGAGTTGTTCTTGTTATTGAAATCAACGTTCTTTTCAGAATAACGCACAAAGAGAGGAAATACAGAACCGTCATCGACATTCGAATAGACGTTCTCGTCGAAAGTTCTTTCTAATTCCATATTTGATTTGTTTTATTGTAAATATACGATACTGATGTTTCTGTCAAACATATTTAATTGTGCACGAACAATAGAGTCGTCCTCTATCATGACAACTACACCATAGTTCTCAAAAGATGCAGCTTGAAGTGGTGCACCTATTGCAAGGGCATTTTCATCGTAGCCATATCCTCGCAGTTCTACAATGTTTCCTTCTACATTAACTATTTTCATTCTTTTAGGTGCCATCTGAACATTGTTCTTCCAAAGTGGATGAACCCCATCAAGATTATACATGGTTACAGTATAGCCTTCTTCTCCTTGTATGTTTTTTTTGATAACGAGTCGACGATTACAACCATAGTTGTGTCCGGAAATATCTTGTCCGTTCTGGAAACGAATGTGATCAGAAGAGTCAAATACAACTTGTCCATTTGAAGGGTAATTATTTCCTTCTAAAAGGTATCTTACAAAAGAGTTGCTCATTGTTGGAACTATTTTTGAATTGTCAAATTTTGAACACAAAGATAGGAAAAGAATCTCATACGATTGTTAGAATAACGAAAAATTACACCTATTCTACTCCATAAAAGGTTTTTAGGCTTATTTTTTCCGATAACTTTGCTTGTTTTTTCGTTCACTCCACGGAAGGTCAGACGATGAGCCCCCCCCGAGCCTGTACCGACATGAACCTCTGCTGGTCCGCCAGCGGCAAGGGTGAAAACGGCACCCAGCAATTCCGCCTGTTTTCCATTTACCTGTTCCTGCGGATCAAATACAGCGTTGACAAACTCCTCGTCCGTGATCTGGCCGTTGAAATGGCTTTGGGCCACATCATAGTCTATTTGGAATTTGATGTTCTCAAAAAGCTCATCACCGACCCGTGTCCAGATGTGGAGCGACGGATTCCGATAGTTTGAGACATTGATACGTACAAGTTCGGCACCGGACGAGAGGCTGTAACGTTGGGGATTGGCCTTGCGGTCAAGCAAACTTATCTGTTTCCTCTGTCTATCTATGATTGCATCCTTCTCCTTGAATTGCCGTTCTGCCGTTTCTGCCCTATGAATGGCCTTGTCAATCTCTTTTTGATAACCATTCCGTAATTGTTCTATATCCGCTTTATGTTTTTCTTGTAACTGGGACTTTTCTGCCATGAGTATTTTAATCTGATTTTTGAGTTTGGCAATCTGCTCGTCCTTATTCGCAAGTTCTTTCTTAGCTTTTGCCAAATCACCTTTGCCAAACCATGACAGGACTGTACTTCTACCTTCTTTTGCTTGCTCAATATCAGCCTGTAATTTGGCTATGTCTTCCTCATACCTATTCATCTGTTGCTTGTAGTATTCCGAGTTCGCCTGATGCTTAGCGGTAGAACCGACAATTCCACGCTGTAACCCGAACGGTTTCATGGCCTTGGCATAGCTGTTCTGGTATTCATGTAATTTGGTACGACGCATCACATCGTCCGCCGACAAACGGGGTCCGGACTTCGTTTCATATTTCTTTTCGCCCTCCCGCTTCCTGCGGATACGCTCTCCGGTTACAATGGGCACGACTGTGGCGTGCAGATGCGGGGTCTTCTCGTCCATATGCAGCACGCAGGACACAAGATTCTCATCACCAAAGGTCTCCTTTAGCCATTTGAGATTGACATCAATCCAACTGCCCAGTTTGCCGTCATTGGCAATTTTCATCATCTGCTCATGTGTTCCGGTCAGCATTATGCGTATTGCCTTTGTCTGGTTCTTGCTGACTTTGCGGCGCAGCCCGGCAGTGTTAATACGGTGCTGGATTGCTTCTGTGCGATTGGCTACTCCATCAGGAAACGTAAGCAGTTCCCTGTTCTGTGATGTTCGTTTCGCATCGGCATTTGCCGGAACATATTTCTTTCCTTTGGCATCCTTCCTTTCTATATGGCATGACATTCCACTGTCATTGCCGCTGCCACGTTGCAGGTGGCAGACAGCGTATTGTGTATTACTCATATCTGTTCGTTATTTTACTATGATTCTTATTGTAAAATCCCGTCCTATGTGCCACAAGCAACTGGGTGTCGAGAGGACATCCCTCCCTTATGGGTTTTTTGACTGCTGGACGCGAAGCGGAGGCGGTGAAAATGCCCTAATAAACTACGGGATTTTACAAACCCTTTTTCAAGGACAGCGAGCTGTCCAATCCATCCAATTATCATATCTGTTCTGCATCCACCAATTCCAACCCAAGTTCGTCAATCAATGTCTGCAAGCCGGGGTTACGGTCAATCATCCGTTGAAGTATCATCTGAGGGGTGTCCTCCATCAGAAGGAAGTCCGCAATGTCCAATCCTCTGGCACGTTGTTCATCGGTTGCCATATCTTCCAGTACCGTACTGACCGATACGGACCGGCAGACATTAGCAAGCATGGAAGTCTTCTGCTTCCACTGCTCCGTTGCAACAAGGTCTGGCATCAGTACTACATCCCGATGCGCCAGTATACGAACGGCCTTTTCGTTGAAACAACCGTTCTTTCCTCCGGTCGCCAGCCATAAGCCGTCAGGCATAAAATGAGCTGCAATGAGTGCTGTCTTCTCGCTTTCCACAATGAACACTGTCTTGTCGGGATAGCGGACAAGAAGATGTTCGCCAAAGAAACACTGGCATAGGTTGAAGCCTGGCAGACGCAACTCGGTATGCACCCAACACACGTGCGGATGAGGAACTTTCAGCCGATGCCCGGTCTTGGCGTCATATCCCATAATCTTACCTGTATGTACCTGTCCGTTGGAATCCACCTGCCAGAATACTGCCGAACCGTTCCATTTTTTGGAAGTCCCGACCCGGTAAAGTTTGAAGAGCCTTTCGGTATTGCTTCTGCCAATCGTGTCGGACAGGAATGTGTACAACGGGTTGATGTCATAGTGTGACAGTGAATGCTGCATGACAGCCGAATCTATAAAAGACGGAGGACTGACTGGCTTCTTTGGAGTTACGGCTTGCGGTTTCCACTCCTGCCTGAATGAATCCAATTCATCGGGATGTTCCCGAAAGAAATCCTTTGGTGTGTAATGGTAGCCGCAACTGTGTTCGTGGTCGCATTTGCCGACATGGGGAGGGAAGGTTATCTCTCCCGACTCATCGATATAACGGGTAAAACAAGCCTTGCGCTTGCATTCGGGACACGCTACCTTGTTGCCCCGATGATATTTTTCAAGATGAAATCTGTAGTTGTCCATGATAATTTCTGAAATGGATTTGCAGTAATTTCAGTTTTCAGTCCTTTCAGTTTTGCAGGAATTGGCAATTTGCTCCTTAACGAAACTGAAAAACTGAACATTCTGAAAGCTGCAAACAGGGGTTATACATTGCAGTTTCTATTCTCGGCTGTGAATGATACCTTTTCATAGACTCCCTGCCTGACCTTGTGGATGAGCCTATTCTTTGCAAGTTCTTTAAGATAGTTCATCACCGTGCGCTCCGTCACTTTTAGCTGTCTTCCTGCATCAAGGGCTTCAGCTGTGGTAAAAGAATTTTTCAGCAAGGAGAGCAATTCCAGCGACGGCTCGTCACAGGCATCGTTTGCCACATATTCGCGTATGCGCCTGTAAGAACCTTCGAAATAGTCATTCAGCCGGATAGCACCTTCAATGGCAGCCGTTGTTACGAATTGCAGACGACTCTCACCACAGGCGTAAAACAGAACTTGAAGAATCAGTGCCAGGCGTGCCACTTGCACAGGGCTTTTCATGGGACGCGATTCGACAAGGTTTTCATCCCTTATGGCATTGATGCGTTCGATCGTATTGTTGTGCCAGTTGAAGAAAACCCTTTTCGCTTCCGCTTCCATGCCTATCAGATGAGGGATATTCCCTTCATCATTCACTTCATAGTCAAGGGAGAATACTTTTTCCATGATTGCCTCCCATGTCCTCCATGCAGATGCCGGATTGCTCCCTGTATCCTCCTCTTCGCTTTCCGTCCACCGTGGCACCAGATACGACTTGGGCATCACGAACAGAATGCGGTCAAGCAGCCCGTTATCCTCGTATCCCTTTTTGAGGAGCTCATGCACACGCCTGGTCTGTGTCGTGCCGACCATGTTGATGCACGGATTCTCAATGTGTATGGGAATGGGATTGCTGACACGGGTCACATCTATGGCACTATTGCTCCATGCGGACAGAAGCTGCTCTATCAACTGCCCCTTGTTGTAGCGGTTGGCTGAATTGAACATGCCCATAATCTCATCCGCAAGTATGGTTATGCCACGGGGACAGTTGTGATGGGCAAGCATCAGGGCTTCCGGCGTGAAATCGGACACGATGGTTCTTCTCAATACAGGCCTGTCCATATCGTTGTTGCCCTTGCTCTCTTTCATTGTATTCTGATAGGCGGCCATTTCAGCCTTGAATTTCTCCAGTGCCCGGCAGTCCCTTTTGCGGAGCGGACGGAATACGGCTTCAAGCGGCGGTGTCTTGCCGAGTCCCGGCCGCCCCACCATGATGATATAAAGGGCAGCGTTGGTTGTCCAATGTCCTTTTACACGGATATTGTAGGTATTGCCCAACGCGGAAGCCGCAGCCGACAGCATGGCTGCGGCAAGATACTCCACCTTGAAGTTCTCGTGGCGCACCATACCAAGGATGACGCACTGCACTTTGGCAGGGAAAGCGTCAATCGGGAAATCCGATTCCGCAATGCCCTGCGCCTGTGCCATCACCCTGTTGCATATATCCTGTTGTCTGATACCCATAATCACTTTTCCTTTCGTTTGCAATAGGATGTCACACTCTCAGACTTGCCTCCGGTCTGTACCCTGCGGATGTCGGACTTGGCATACATGTTCTTGTTACCTACCTTGATGGGGACGAGATAGCCGCGCTTCGCCCACAGGTTGAGCGTGCCATCACAGACGTTCAGCAACTCACGGACTTGTTTCGTGTTAAGGTAGATTTCTTTCGCTTCACGCTGTATCGCTGCTTTCTGTTCTTCCTGCTGCGCCATAATAGTGCGCTGGATGATTGATTCGGCAAACATCTTGAGGTCTGTGGGAGTTACCTCCAGTTTCACGTTGGCTCCCATATCGACCAGACTTTCTATGGTAATCATAAAATCATTTGTTTAGGAATTTACAATGACCATCTGCATGTTCCCTGATGCCCCGCTTCCGATGGCTTATAAAAGTGAAGCACCGCCAAACCCTCGGGAAAGGATTGACGGTGCAAAGGTATAGGTGAATTAAAAGTAATTGAAATAAAACGAGTTGGCATATTTGTCATGACAAAAAAGACAATTATGACAACACTAAAATGGGCTTATTTTACTTCATTTCCTGTGGATTGGAGCTATCTATTAACGGCTTCGGCAAGTTCGGCTTTAAGCTCAGAAAGTAATGTCTGACAGGAATCACCATTTAGCATTACGCACATTCTGTTCACTCCGTTTTTCATAACGTGCTGCGTTGTAGTCAACAGATGGATAGCCTGACGATAGGAACTTTCGCTCTTAATTCCACCCACGCCATCAAATTGAATGATGAGCGCAGTTGCATACTCTTTCGCACTACCTATGTCTGTTAGCAGTCCAAGTTCATTCAAGGCATAGTAGGTTAAAGCCTGTTCCGCTGCCGTATCATATTTTGAGATGAATTTTCGGATAATATCAATGACAATGTCTTTATTGGCACAGTTGAGATAATTTACAAGGGGCATTTCCTTTGCTTTCTGCCGACCTCTTGATTTTGGGGCATCGTTTATTGGCATGTCACCAAAGTATTCTGTGTTAGCTTGTTTTGTCGTGTGCTGTTGCTGCTGTTCAGGTTCGTCTGTCATATCGTTGGTTACATTCTCATTTGTTGCGGATTGCAACGCCCATTCACCAATGGTTCCATTTTCAATGGCTCTGTTCATGGAAAAGTATTTGTCCCAGTCAGCCTGGGTTCGGAAGCCGTTCTTGATGGATACCTGTATTATCCGTTCGACTACCCAAGAACAACTCTGCCTGTCCATTCTGTCCGCTTTAGGATTGGCTGATTGTTTGTTGACCATACTGACCATTGCCTCGAAACTCTTTCCGTAATACAGCCAGCTAAGTACAAGCGGTGCGGAAAGGATAATGCCATGTCTTTTGGACTTGCTTCTAAAAAAGGATTTGACCTTGTTCCAAAAGGACGATGAAGCTCCGTATGATGCATTATTCTCTTCCCTCTGCTTCTGGAATGCTTCAACAATCTGTTCCGGGACGGATTCTTCACTGAACAGCAGGTTTATATTGTCAAAATCTTCCACACTGTCATCGCCCCAGCACAATTCCCATTCTATCTTGACCTTTGGCAGTTGTTTGAAGATGGCACGACAGATAGCGAGATATTGCCTCTCGTCCCCGTTTGCCATCAGACGCGCGAAGCGGTTGTATTCTTCCCTATGGCTGTTCTTCCACCGGAGAATGTCAGCCTTGAACTGGTCGTATGTCAATCGGGATTCAGTCATAGTGTTATCTGCAAGTAGTTGATTATAAATGGAACATAGGGAAAGAATAAAATACAGCGGGCAGGCGATTCTAATCCAGCAAGTTTACCAGTTCTTTCTTGATTTCGTCATCAATATGCCTGTAACGTGCAAAGGCACGGCTTCCTTCCGAATGTCCCGACATGGATGCAATCAGATTCGGGTCTTTGACCTGCTTGTAGAGGTTGCCGATAAATGTCTTTCGTGCAGTATGGGTGGTCGCCACTTCATATAACGGTCGTGCCACATCCTCGCGTGTCTTCGGGTCAAGGACTCTCACCATGCGGTCAATGCCCACATACTTGAGAATCGCCTTTATCTTCTTGTTATAGCCGAAGTGCGAGAACCGGGGAAGTAATGCGTCTTCCAAGTCCTTATATCTCTCCAATATGTCCAACGCCTTTTGGTTAAGCGGAACTCTGACTGTGTTGGCATGTTCCAGCTTGGTCTTTTGCGGAATGTATTCCACACAACCGTCCACGATGTTTGCCTTGGTCAGTCTGTTCAAGTCACTTACACGGCAACCTATCAGACACTGGAACATGAATATGTCCCGATATACGGAATAGGTTGCCCCCATGCCGCTCAGGTCGGCATAATAGACCTTGTCCCTTTCTTCGAGAGTAAGGTAAAACGGATCGCCATACATGGGCTGGGCTATCTGGTACTGGTCAAAAGGGTTGTTTCTTGTCAGCCCCCGTTTGATGCACCATTTGATGACGGTGCGGATGCGGTAGAGTGTCCCCGACATGCTGTTCTCGGAGCGTTGCTGGGCTACATCACGGGGCAGCTCGTCTTTATAGAATACGGGATACATTTCCACATACCTGTACTCTTCCTGCATCCACAACTTGAAATCACGGATGTCGTCAGCGGTAATGGAATCTATACAAAGGTGGAAGCCCCGCTGGTGCATGACCTCTTGATGAAAACGCTCGTAACGCAGTACCTTTTTCAGATTGTCGCGGTGATGCTTCCAGCTTTCTGCGGCAAGGGGTGTCTCGTCCATGTACTTCTGTATCTGGTAAGATAGCAGATACTCGTCTGCCGGATTGCCGCCACGGAAGTTGATGTTGGGATGATGGTATTCCTCTATCAGCCCTTTCAGCCAGCTGCCGTCCACTCCACGATGGTATTTCTCGGCAATAAGGTGCGTAATGTTTTGGATGTCCTTTTCAAAGCCCATCCGTTTGTCTTCCGACACCAATGCGACACGGGGCTTATACCCCTGCCGTTCCGCACTCCAGTGGTTGGGGTTGATGGAGAGTTCGCTCGCTGCCTTGATGTCAACGCCTCCCACGTCACGGACTCTGAAATAGACTCGTGCCTGGTCAGTGACATTATTCTTGGCGGCGGTCTTTCTTATAAATGCGGTAACTTTCATTATGCGTCCTCCTTAGTTTATCATATCCACAAGTTTCGTTTCATCTCATCGTCAATCGTGCGGTAGCGGTTGAATGCCCGACTGCCCTCCACATGTCCCGACATGGAGGCTATCAGATTGGGGTCGGGAACCTGTTTGTAGAGGTTGCCTATAAAGGTTTTGCGTGCCGTATGGCTGGTGGCTACCTCATATAATGGTTTCTGCACGGTGTTGTAGCCGTGCGTGTCAAGGATGATCACCATACGGTCTATACCGCAATGCTTCAACAGTTCCCTGATGCCGAGATTGTACTGGTGTATGGGTTTGAACGGCAGCAGCCTGTCTGTACCTGATTCATAGCGTTCCAGTATTTTCAATGCCTTCTCATGCAACGGTACTCTGACGACTTTTGCCTGGCATTTCTTTGTCTTCTGCGGCATATACTCCAGAAATCCGTCCTTGATGTTGTCTCTTGTCAATCTGTACAAATCACCCACACGGCAGCCGATATAGCAATGGAACACGAATATATCCCGAATGACAGCCAGTTTAGGGTAGTCGTTCAAATCTGCATCATACAGGACATTCCTTTCTTCGGATGTCAAATAGAACGGATCGCCGTATGTCGGTTCCTTACATCCGTAAAGCTCATATACCTCGTTGTCGGAATACTTCATTTTCTTGCACCAGTGGAGAAAAGTGCAGAAGAGGTTCATCGTGTTGATGATGGTCGTGTTCGACAATGGTCTTGGAGCATGATTGATAAGCAGCCGGGACGCATAGAAGTCGGGGTACTGCTGACGTAACAAGTATTCGTTGGTCACATAATCCCGGAAAACGTTCATCTGCTCCAATGTGACGGTTTCAACAAAGAGGGTGAAATCGGTATTACCTAATATCTCACGTTGATATTCATGGTAACGTATCATCTTGCGCTCGAAGCGGATAATATGTTCTTTGGTTCTGTCCGCACCGTCAAACTTTTCCAGATATTCATGGATGCGGCAAATCAGATTCGGATGGTTGCGTTCGAAAGCCCGTGCAGGGTACAGCACATCCTCGATGGTCTGCTTCAGCCATGCGCTGTTTGCCTTGTCCGAAAATGTCTTCTCCACTTTCTCAATGATGGAGGCAATCTGTTCGGGCAGCAGTTTCTGTTCAACGGCAGGTACGGCTGTCGTGCGCTTGTAACTGAGAGTATCGGAATCCCAGTACTTGTCATGAACTACAAGAGGCGAAACAACCTTTATATCCACGTTCTTCTCACGGACACGGAAACAGATGCTCGAAGTCGAGGAACTGCTCTTTTTCAGATAGACGGAAACTTTCATCGGCAATACGTTTTTTATTCACATTGCAAAGGTAAATAAATTCCCGTATATGTTCCCATATATCCCGAAAAAACTTGTAGCGGATTAAGACAAATTAAAGAGCGTGTCCCGAAAGTGATATCACATAAAACACTGTATATTAGTGATTATATTTTCTCTTGTTATGCTTTTCTTTTCATTTTCGACTTTCCCAATCCGTTATCAAAACATATATTGCAGTTCCACGCTTTTTTTGTTCAAACCACCGCAGCAGGAGCCGATACGGTAAGTAGCAGGAATGATCAAATTTCTACTTATTAAATAATCTTATTATGAAAAAACTCTTTTTATTCGCAATCGCCGTACTGCTTGTCTGCGGCTGTACCGACAGCGGTATCGATGAAACGCCCTACGGAGGATCGGATAACACCGAGAACCCCGGCGACGGTAACGACTCGGAGGATGAAAAACCGGACATTCCGGAATATTCGATCAACGGAAGCGTGCAGAAAGGGCAGTTCATCCAAGGCTCTGTCGTCACTATCCAGGAGCTGAACGAACGACTGCAACCGACCGGTAAAAGTTACCAAACGCAGATTCTCGACGACATGGGCTCGTTCGAACTTACATCGGATATTGACAGCCGCTACGTAGAGATCATCGCCGAGGGTTTCTATTTCAACGAAGTGACAGGCAATCTTTCCGATGCCCCGCTGACCCTGCGGTCTCTGTCCGACCTTGCAATGGAAGGAAAGTCGAACGTCAATTTGCTCACTTCGCTGGAAACGCCCCGCATCAAGTACCTTGTTTTGAACGAGGGCCGGACCATTCCGGATGCACGCCGGACGGCCGAGCAGGAAGTGCTCCGATCGTTCTGCATCCCGCAAGACGAACTTCCCTCGCCGGAAGGCTTCGACAAGATGGACATCGCCCGTCCGGGTGTCGGCAACGCCATCCTGCTGGCTATTTCCGCCACGCTGCAACACGGACGAACGGTTGCCCAACTCTCGGAAATCGTTTCCAAAATCGCGACAGACATCGAGGTGAACGGACAGATCAAAGACGAAGCCCTGCTCGCAGCCGTACGGAGCAACGGTATGGGGATTAAACCTGCGAGAGTTACGAGAAATTTGGAACGACGTTATGAAGAACTCTCCATTACGGATTATGCAATTCCACCGTTCGACGAGTACTTGGATATTGACGGCAACGGAGTGATCGACAAACTGGATGATTGGTTCGACCATCCGTTTGAAGAAAGGTTTGAACTGATTTTCGAACCGTACGATATCGAAATGCGCAGCTTCAACGTGCAAGTCACCCCAAATTTCAATGATACATGGTATTATGTGGGAATCACCACTGCCTCGTATTTCGATTCTTACGACGACTGGCGCCAATTTATCCAAGATATGACCCCAGAGAACTCATACTCGCCGAGCTTATATATGGATAGAGAAATATTGCAAATAAATTGTATTCCGGGAACAGAATATGTAATTTATGGATTCCTCGACACCAATGATTTTCCAAATAATATATTCATTGCTCGCGTGACGAGCAAACCCCTGCCGCGCAATATGAACGCTACCGTGCAGGCGGAATGGCAACTCTATGACGGGACGGCTCTGGAAACACTCTACCCAGATATTTACAAAGGGGCAAGCGACCATCGGGTATTTATCTTCCAGGTTACCCCGACAAGCCCTGAAACAATCCATACATGGGGCCTTCTGCATGTCGCACGATCAACACAACTGAATCTTTCAGATATGCAGATCCTCGACTATCTCGAAACCGGCACATTGTTCGGCTGGAAAAATGTCGAAAATGGTTATTATTTCCTCCCCGCCGAAATGGAAACATTCGGATTCTACTATTGCGGACAGGATGAAAGCGGCGCCTGGGGCGAATTATACTACGAAGAATTAACCTTCACCGAAGACGATCTGTGCGATCCGAAGAGTGCTCCAAACTCGGGATTTATCAACGGCAAATCGGCGGTTACGCCAAACCGTACCGCCCTGATCGCAACCGCCTTCACTGCACCTGTCCGCTTCTGCAAAGCAGCCGAATACGGCCGGACACCCCATCTTTTACCAAATTGATCCATTTTGTTTCCCGGCAGATTTGGCAATTCGGTTTTTTGTTTCTACCTTTGCTCCCTTGAAAGCCCCGAAAAGTGGGTAGCGTTTATTAATTTCATTAAAAATTTTATAGCAAATGGCTGTTAAAATTCGTCTGGCACGCCACGGTAAGAAAGGTTTCGCTTTCTACCACATCGTTGCCGCAGATAGCAGAGCGCCACGTGATGGTAAATTCATCGAGAAATTGGGTACCTACAATCCCAATACGAATCCTGCTACGATCGATCTGAACTTCGAGAAAGCTCTGGATTGGTTACTCAAAGGCGCACAACCCACCGACACCTGTCGGGCGATCCTCTCCTACAAAGGCGTAATGTACAAGAAGCACCTGCTGGGCGGTGTCGCTAAAGGTGCATTCTCCGAGTCGGACGCCGAGGCCAAATTCAACAAATGGCTGAGCGAGAAGCAGACCAAGATCGAGAACAAGACCAACAAACTGGCGTCGGACGCCAAATCGGCCGAGAAGAGCCGTCTGGCCGCCGAGACCAAAATCAAGGAAGAGCGCGCAGCCGCTCTCGCCGAGAAGAAAGCCGCTGCCGAAGCTGCCGCACGTGAGGCCGCCGAAGCTGCCGCTGCCGAATCGGCTGAAGCAGCAGCTCCCGCAGAGGGAGAAGCTCCTGCCGAGGCATAGTTACAACCGTTATGTTGTTGTCGGTTGCGCGCGTGAGTAAACTCTTCGGAGTTGAAGGTGGGGTTTTACTGAATCTCTACACGACGTTTCCCGATGACTTCTCAACAGAGGAACCGCTGTTCGTGAAGATCGATTCACTGGCGGTTCCTCTTTTTTGCGACCGCTTCGAACGGAGGGGCAAGACCAACGCATTGGCGACATTCGCGGATATCGACTCCGCTCGTCGGGCGGAAGAGTTTATCGGGCGGGAGTTGTACCTCGAGCACGAGGACGACGAAAACGACGAATTCTACCTAGAAGATTTGATCGGGTTCCGGGTACGGATCGGGACGTTGAAGGGCGAAATCACGGACTACTACGACAGTGAGGCCAATCCCCTCTTCGAGGTGGAGATCGGCGGCAAACGGATCCTGGTTCCGGCGGTCGAGGAGTTCATCGCAGGCATCGATTTCGAGGGCCGTACGGTGAAGATGGTACTGCCCGAGGGACTGATCGAACTGTAACGAGAATCGGTGGGAACCCGGTGCTTCCGTGACCGGATATTTCCGGCAAAACGCGCCTTTCGGTGCGGTCGAAAAGTAAAATTTGCGCAAAAAGTATGGCACGTGTGGTTATCGGACTCTCCGGCGGCGTCGATTCGTCGGTAGCGGCCTACCTGCTCCAACAGGCCGGACATGAGGTTATCGGACTCTTCATGATCAACTGGCACGACACTACGGGTACGCTCGAAGGCGACTGCCCCTGGCACGACGACCGGCTCTTCGCCGAACTTGTCGCGCGGCGGCTCGACATTCCGTTCCATACGGTCGATCTCTCGGACCAGTACCGTCGCCGGGTGGTGGACTATATGTTCTCCGAATACGCGAAAGGGCGCACACCCAATCCCGACGTGCTCTGCAACCGCGAAATCAAGTTCGACGTTTTTCTGAAGGAAGCCCTCAAGCTGGGAGCCGATTTCGTGGCTACGGGACACTACTGTCGCAAGGCCGAAGAGACGGCACCCGACGGTCGGACGATCTACAAATTGCTCGCGGGAAGTGATCCTAACAAGGATCAGAGTTATTTTCTCTGCCAACTTTCGCAGGAACAGCTTTCCCGGGCGCTGTTTCCGGTCGGCCACCTGCTCAAACCCGAAGTGCGACGCATCGCCGAGCAAATGAAGCTCGCTACGGCCAAACGCAAGGATTCGCAAGGCATCTGTTTCGTCGGCAAGGTCGATCTGCCGGTCTTTCTTCAACAAAAGCTCAAAGCAAAAACCGGCAACGTCCACGAAATCAAAGCCGATTGGCCCAAATACGGACAAGCCGTCCCACTCGTCGGCAAAACGGAGGATGCAGGGATGGGCACGGCGGAACGAACGGCTTCGGATAAAAGTGCCACCCTACGCGGTATAAATCCGGCGAATACGGACTCGACAGAATGTCCGAACCCGGCGACAGCTCCGACGGCAACCGCTGCGAAGCGTTCCTCCATGCCGACGGATGCGGAGCTGGCCGCACTTGCTGCTCCTTACCGTTATACCGTGCGCGACGGCAAAAAAATCGGGCAGCATAACGGAGCCCACTTTTATACCATCGGCCAACGCAAAGGGCTGGGGATCGGCGGCCGCAAGGAGTCGCTTTTCGTACTGGCAACCGACGTGGAGCAGAACGTGATCTACGTCGGCGAGGGCGACAACCATCCGGGACTTTACCGCCGGGCCTTGCGGATCGCTCCCGGCGAGCTGCACTGGATCGACCCGCTCCGGGAATTGAAAACGGGCGAAAGCCGTCGTTTCGATGTCCGTATCCGTTATCGCCAGCCGCTGCAAGGAGCGGAACTCTTCATCCGTCCGGACGCGGCCTACCTGCTTTTCGACGAACCTCAGCGCGGAATCACGCCGGGACAGTTCGCAGCCTGGTACGATGGCGATGAGCTGGTCGGATCGGGCGTCATCGCCGAATAACCGGACTTTCCCCGATAGCGTCCAAGCGACCGCCGCAGAAGAAGAAGCTCATAAACACGGGCCATTTTACCGAAACCCCGGCAAAACAGGCGACAAACAGTCTTCACAACCCTCCGCTCCACGCTCAAATACAGGCAGCCATCACGTACCGTACCGGCCGATTTCCGACAAGCATTTCCCTCCCAAGCCCCTTTCCACAAGGAGGCAAAAGAAAGGGACAGCCCAGAACACGCCCCCGGCGAACGATGACAAACAGCCTCGGGAAACAAGTCTGAAACCCGAACCCAATATAATCGCCATACTTGTTGCGGCAATCGGAATTATCCCGCCCGCTTCCTCGATCGTCCGCAAAAAGGGAGCGGGAAACGAAGAAATGCCATCCGACAAAAAACCCCCCTCGGCTATTGAGCCGAGGAGTGTCAATACAGACCGATTTCGGACTTAAGTCGAAAATATTGAAAATTCAACCTTCGAAAAGTCGCCGCATTCCGTACGACCAGTCGAAACGGCCCGCACCCTATTGCATCTCCACGATCAGCGAACTATAATCCGACCAGTTCTTCTGATATTCGGCTTTCGTCCCTTTCGGTACATATATTTTATAGGAAACCAGATCCCAACCGCCGGGTTTCGGGAAGACGCCTCTCGAACCGCTCTCCAACACCGGGAAAGAGCCGGACGCAATATCGTCGAACAAAACGGTAATCTTCTCCAGGGTCATCTGATCCCAGGAACTCCTCGTATTGAAGGCCTGATCGCCGATACGCTGAATACTCTTTCCGATAACGACCGTTTTCAATGCGGTGCATTCCGCAAACGCTTTCGCGGCAATCTCGGTAACTCCATCGCCGATATAAGCCTCCTGCAAACCCGTACAATAATTGAAGGCCCCTTCGCCGATATAGGTTACCTTGTCCGGAATGACGATACTTTTCAGGGCGCTGCAATCGTCGAACGCATTATACTCGATCTTTTCCAGGCTTTCCGGAAGCTCGATGGAAGACAGTGCCGAACATCCGTTGAAAGTATTCAGATTGATCTTGGACAGGTTGTCCCCCTCGAATACCACGCTGGTCAGGGCCGTGCAATTCTGAAAAGCACCTCCGCCGCCGGTTTCATTCCACAGATTGCGTCCCACCTCGACAACGCTCGCAGGAATAACGATTTCCTGCAGCCCCGCCTCTCCCGAAAAAGCGGCATCCGTAATATAGATCACGGTACCCGTATAAGCCCACCGCCCTTCACCGGTAGCGGAATCATACGTACTCTGTTCGTCGAGGAATTTACAATCTTCGCCCCAGAAACGCGGATTGACGGAACTCTTCTCCCAATCCAGTTGCCGGGTAGCCCTATAGTCGATATACTTCACCTGTTTGACGACCAATTTACGCATGACGGTCCTTTCGTCGTCCGAAGCGAACACCAGAATTTCGCTCTCGGGATCGGTGATCGCAGCCGGATCGTCCGGTGCGGAAACCGTGATCTTTTTAGCCGACTTGTCCACGGCAACCTCGTATCCGCTGTGCGAAATGCACTCGATGGCGACCTGCACGTTCAGAGGATTCGTCAATTCGTACTCCACCTCCGCCGTCGCACCCGGGCCGCAATATACCGACATCTCCTTTACCCGGTCAGAACCCGAAACAAACAAAAGGTCGAATTTGTCCTTGTAATACGGCAGCTTGATCGATGCTCCGGTTTCGGCCAGCGTCAAAACGAGATAATCCGGATCGGAAACATCTATGTCGCTGAACATCGAATCGCCGTCCTCACCGGGATCGCCCGTAGCCGGGCCCAATTTATTCCACGTTTGGCCGTTGTCGTAGGAAATATACCAATAACCGTCGTCGCGGACCTCCAGTTTCGGCGTGACGCCGTCATCGCCCTGATCGCCGGCACTGCCCTTGAGCGAGGCCAGCCACTCCTCCTCGGTCCCCTGATAACCGTTCTCCACCGCAAGCTCATAAGCCGACTTACCGTCGTCGCCATTGCTGCCGTTGAGCGAAGCCAGCCATTCGTCGAGCGTTCCCCGGTATCCTTTTTCCACGGCCAGTTCGTAGGCCGACTTACCGGCCATTCCCTGAGCCAGAATCTTGCTTCCTTCGTCGTCCGTGAGCCATTCGCCGTCGAGCGTCCAATAATAGAGTCCGTCGGTATCCTGTTCGACACCGATTACAGGGGTCGTACCGTTCTGCCCATTTTCTCCCTTTTTCCCGTGATAGATCGTCACCGGACCGCTTTTGCTGAAAGAGATCGTATAACCGACCGTTTCACCGTTTTCCACGACCGGGACCACTCCCGTCACATAGTCGTTGCCTTGCAGGGCCTCGACAATCTGTTGCAGCGAAACGATATTGGTATTCAGCTTGCGGATGGCGGCGGGCTTGGCGTGCAGGTCCGGCAGCAGGCGATAGATCTCGTCAATGGCGCCGTATTCCTGCACCAGGGCCATGGCGGTCTTTTCCCCTACCCCCGGCACGCCGGGAATGTTGTCCGAAGTGTCGCCCATCAGGGCCTTCAGGTCGATCATGTGGATGGGGTCGAAGCCGTACTGCTCCCGGAAGGTCTCCGGGGTCATATCCTT